>Ga0351901_1056_pt1 | contig 37886 bp, 28 predicted proteins | sample BONcelHT113001D4_FD_206875 | JGI IMG/M metagenome (GOLD analysis project Ga0351901, IMG submission 206875) | Enriched cells from coal bed in the Powder River Basin, Montana, United States - BONCAT cells T11 rep1 HSBNCT.T11.300.1.D4 ...
ATGCTCAACGAAGCTGTTTCCCGCGGGATCGCCCTGGATCTGCAGGAACCGGCTGTTCACGGGCGCTATGAACTCCATCGAGGCGGGATCTTCTCCCGGCAGCGGCTTGTAGTAGAGCTTTCCATCCCGGGCCAGGAACCACTCGCCTGGCTCGTCCAGCGCGGGGAGGAAATTTTCCAGATGGAAGTAGCCTCTGGAACTCCAGGCTAAATCCTTCCACATGCTATAAGAACGAAGAGCCCGGGGGCCCTCGGTAATGATGGTGCGGTTGCCCGCGTCAATGGCTGTGATAAAGCGGCGCGTGTTATCCCAGGAGTGGCTCACCGACAGTTGCACATCGGCGAGCTGCGCCGGGCTCAGCGGAGTGAGCACATCGATCACCTCCTGGCTTACGGTGCTGGTCTGCCGAAAGCGGCCCCCGCCCAAGTCGGTCTCGACCACGTCCTCAAAAAAGAATGGGTCGAAGTCAGGGTTCCTGACGCGATCTCTTGAGCCCGGGGGAGCAGGAAGCTTGGCTATCTCCTCCCACTTGGTGTCGGGTTCCATGGCGCGCTGGGCGCGGCGGCCGCCGGCCCACAACTGCTCGAAGTACCACTGGCCCGCGGCCACGCCAGGCACGTCGGCCACCCACAGGCCGTTTTCCCCGGCCCGGAATCCGGCGATTGTCCGGCCGCCGCTGAACACCGGCTTTGCTCCCGGCGCGGCCTCGTAACGGACCGGCGCCTCGGCGCTGCCGCCGTCCTCGGGCCTCAGCACCAGCGGCTCGGCGAGGTGGTAAGTGCCGTCGGCCACCACCACCCGCACCGGGCCTGCCTTGCCTTCGGCGCGCAGGCGGCGCACCGCATCGCGCGCGCCGATGAGGCTGGCCACGGGCTTCGCCCGGCTGCCGTCGCCGGCGTCATCGCCCGTGGGAGCGACATGGATCACCACCTCGGCCGCGAAAGCCGGGCCGGCGGCGAGCATTTGCCCGGTCCCGCCGGTCAGCAAAGCCAGTACCGTCGAAACCAGGACGCCGGCAACACGAACGCTCAGAAGGCTCTTGCCAAAAGTGAATTTCCAGATTTTCATGTGATTTCCTCACTCATTGATAGGAGATTTTCGCTGAATCTTTTAATTTCGCACGCCTTCACTTACCGGCGCCGGGACGTGTGTAGCCGCGGTTGCGGGCTTCGGAGAGTATCTTCTGCATCTGCGCCGCACGGTCGGCATTGGCAGCAATAATGTTTTTGGCCTCCTTAACATCTTCCTTGATGTTGTAAAGCTCATTCTGCTTCGGCGCTTTGCGCTCGATAAGCTTCCAGTCGCCCATGCGGATCGCGTAGGTACCGTTAGCAGCATGCATGATGACGTGATCGCGTATAGGCGGGCCGGGGTTCTCCTCCGTGAACAAGCGCCACGCGTTAAAGCTGTCTTCGGCGTTGCCATTGGGAAGCGGTACGTCGAGTATGCCCGCGAGGGTTGCCAGTATGTCGTTGACACTGATGACCTGGTCGCTCACTGTGCCGCCGGCGACTTTGCCGGGCCATCTCGCAATGAAAGGTTCGCGGAAACCACCTTCAAACTCGCTGTGTTTGCCGCCGCGTAAAGGGCCGTTGATGGCAAGACCTGCATCCATAGCATATTTGATCTCCGGGTCACCCTGGTAAATCACACCACCATTATCGCTGGTGAAGATGACAAGCGTGTTGTCCGCAAGCTTCAGCCTGTCGAGATGGTCCAGGATCTGTCCCACACACCAATCAAGTTCTTCGATGAAATTACCATATTTACCGTACGGACTCCCTGAGAAGCGGGGATGGTAATCATGGGGTTTGTGCACCGCCGTGGCGGCATAGAAAATAAAGAAGGGTCCGGAACTGTTCTCCGTGATCCAATCTTTAGTTTTGTTGGTGAACTCATCCATGAGTAAATCCGTATCGTATTGCTCTTTGATGCCCGTGGTATAGTTCGTCGGGATGTAATTTTCCATTACCCTGACCGTCTGGCCGGGGATGCGCCCGAGCAGCGTTTCGTTTTCGATGAAGGCGTGCGGGCCGTTCCATGCGTTCGCCGCGATGCCGTAGAAATAATCAAATTTGATAGACCGGGGACCTGGAGTGAGTGGTTTGTTCCAGTTTGTTCCCGGAGGATCACCTATTCCCAGATGCCACTTGCCGAACGCAGCGGTGCGGTAACCCTGAGCTTTGCAAAGAGATGCAAGTGTGAGACGGTTGGATTGAATTTGCAACGGAGCAAAGGCCCCAATCACTCCGCCGCCATCTCCACGCGTGCGCCAATCGTAGCGGCCCGTCATCAATCCGAAGCGCGTCGGCGAGCAGACCGAACTGGGGGCGTAGGCGTTGGTGAAACGCCGCCCTTCGCGCGCAAGCCTGTCAAGATTCGGCGTTTTTAACGTTGCCGGCGCACCGTAACAACCCAAGCTGCCCCATCCGTAGTCATCGGCGAGTATGACGATGATGTTGGGCTTCTGCTTCGGCGCATCGGAAGCCGCCTGCACAGCAGGTGTTTGTGCCCAAAGAGTTAGTGCCAGTGCGACAACGATTGTAGCGGCAGAAAAGGTCTTCAGTACATGGTGGCAAGTGAGTGTAGATTTCATGCGTGTTATTTCCCTTTTCATTGTGATTATTTGTTGTCTGATTTGAAACTAATCGTTATTGAGAAATATATACGCTATATCCATACGGATTTAAATCAATATTTTTAAGCGATTGGGTCTTTTCACCTGTAAAATATTCTTTCCACGTGTGATTAGGCATGTGGGGTTCTATTTGAACCATTTTGTTTTTATCCGATAAGTTTGCTACTACCACTACCTGCTCATCCCCGGATTCACGCGCAAAAGCAAAAATATGATTGTCCATGTCGGTTTTTAACTTGCAAAAATTTCCTTTATAGATTGCCGGGGAGCTTTTATGCAATTCGAATAATGATCTGTAAAACGGGTACATGGATGTGTCGCTCCGGTCAATCTTCCCGCGGCCGCGGTAATTTGCTTCTTGTGCATTGTAAATCATATATTTGCCGGGTAATGTGGCATACAATACATTGGCAACTTTCATTCCTTCTCCGTAATTGTTATATATGTTCTTACCACGTTGTTGCAGTATTTCTCTGGGGATAACAGCATAAAACTGGCCCGGATACCATGAACCTTGGGTATCATGATTAATGGCATGCCTCATTATTAATGCGCCTTTTTCGAGGTATGGTTTTTCCATATTCATTAACGAGTCAAGTTTTGTTGCAGGCCATTCGTTCCAGAAATTATTCCACAGATATGGCGCCATCGACCAGTCGTATGTCATATCAAATAAATCGTAATGCGAGTTTTTTTGTGACTCAGCAAGCCAGAAAAGACCGGGATGCTTTTTGTTTATCTGGGGGATATATTCAGCCCAGAAATCATCAGGAAACATTCCGGCTACATCAACGCGGAAACCATCAAAACCGAAATCAGCCCAGTATTCCAGGTAAGAACGGGCCCACTCACGGACTTCCTGTTTTGAATAATCGAGTGCAGCAACGTCTGTCCAATTGGCAGGATATGCAATGGTCCCATCATCACGATGAACATAGTATTCCGGATGGGAAGTGATCAGGGGATGATCCCACGATGTATATCTTGCTACAACGTCCAGTATAGCATACATGCCTAAATCGTGTATTTCATCCAATAGCTGCTTAAGGTCTTCTTTGGTACCTAAAGACTCATTTACACCAAAATGATCCCTGATACAATACGAACTCCCTTTAGCTTTAAGGATGCCTTGAGGATAGAGAGGCATTAACCAAATGATACCCACTCCCATTTCTTTTAACCGGGGCAGGTCTCTCCTGAAAGCATCTATGGTGCCTTCTTCAGTATGCCTCCCTATTGAAGCCTCGTAAAGTGGTAAGCCTTTAGACCATTCGGGACCTTTTACATCGTTGATTTCGATTTTGTATGCGTAGTCAGACCTGCACTGAATCGGAAGAGCATCTGCGGCCAGCGACTTCCACCGGGGGTCGCCGTAGACCCCGGCCTGGCTGTAGTCAAAGGGCTTGAAGCCGGTCTGCTTGATGACCTCATCGGAAGCGAAGCGGAAATCGTAGTTCTCCGGGTCCACAAACATCGGATCGGCAATGATCGAGCCTTCCTTGTCCCGGCCCATGGCCCGCCACTGGTCCCACGACCTGCCCGCGAAGCCCAAGTCCTTCCCATCCGTGCGCCAGTAGATGTTGTTTTTCAAGGCAACCCGAACATCATCTCCCCACTGAAAGCTTCTGCCAAAGAGATCACCCTGATTGAAATAGACGATATTGCGCTCGATCGTGAAGGAAAGGTGGTCTCCCGCTCGCTCTTGGTTTGTTCCCCTCAATTGCTCCCGCTGGCTGAAGGCCAGGATGTTATTGCGCACAATGTTGTATCGGCCGAAATGCTGATGAAATCCCCCGTCCGAGACGTTGTATATCAGGTTATTTAGATACAGTATGTTGGAGCTGGCTTGGTCAGGATACAGCCCCCACCCGCCGTAGCCCCAACAGTAAACGTCGTGAATGACGTTGTGGCTAACGACCGTGCCGTCGGATTCGCCCAGGGAATAAACCCCTCCCACGTCGCTCATGCGATGCTGGCCCAGGTGGTGTATGCGGTTGTAGCTGATGTTATTGCGCTTCGCCAGACTGGTGCCGAAGTTCCAGTTCCAGCCGACGGACACGCCGAAAGAGTAGAAGTCGCCGATGTCGTTGTGGGTGACGATGTTGTCACCGCTCTCGCCGATCCAGACGCCCACGGCGTTATGGTGGATACGGCCGCCGCTTTGTATGATGTTATTGTCCACGGTGATGTGATGGGTCCGCTCTACATTATCCTCCTGGGGCGCATCGCCGATACGCACCCCGCCTGCACCCAGGTCGCGCAACAAGCAACGCTCCATCCGGCTATGTCTGTTGCCCCGGCGGAACCATATGCCATAGATTCCCACGTGCGCGATCTCGCAGTCCTGGAACAGAACGTTCCGGGCGCCGTCGAGCATCACGGCGGCCTCTAGGGGAGAGGCGGCCTGAGCAGGACCGAAACCTCCGGCCGGCGTGAGCCACTGGCCGTGTTTAAAAGCCAGTCCCTTAAAGTGGATATGCTCCACAAAGCGGCCGTCTAACGGGTCGCCCTGGATCAGCAGGAACTGGCTGGTCACCGGAGCAACGAACTCCATGGAGGAGGGATCTTCTCCAGGTAACGGCTTATAATAAAGCTTTCCATCCCGGGACAGGAACCATTCGCCGGGCTCGTCCAGGGCTGAGAGGAAGTTCTCCAGGTGGAAGTAACCTCTGGAACCCCAGGCCAGATCCTTCCACTTGTTAAAGTTAAAGACGGCGCGGCCACCCTCGGTAATGATGGTGCGGCAGCCCTCATCAATGGCGCTGATGAAACGTCTCGAGTTGTCCCAGGAATGGCACACCGACAGTTGCACATCAGCGAGTTCCTCCGGGCTCAGCGGAGTGAGCAGATTTATCACCTCCCGGCTCACGATACTGGTCTGCCGATAGTGGCCCCCGCCTATTCGTACGGCGGTCTCATCATACGGATTCCCGGTAATGATGCGGTCTGGGTCCAGGTCTGTCTCGACCACGTCCTCAAAAAAGAATGGGTCGATATTGGGATCCCTCGGGCGCTCTCTGGAACCTGGGAGTCCTGGCAGTTTGCCTATCTCCTCCCAGTTGGTGTCGGGTTCCATGGCGCGCTGGGCGCGGCGGCCGCCGGCCCACAACTGCTCGAAGTACCACTGGCCCGCGGCCACGCCAGGCACGTCGGCCACCCACAGGCCGTTTTCCCCGGCCCGGAACCCGGTTATCTTCCGCCCGCCGCTGAACACCGGCTTCGCCCCCGGCGCGGCTTCGTAGCGGACCGGCGTCTCGGCCGTGCCGCCGTCCTCGGGCGTCAGTACCAGCGGCTCGGCGAAGCGGTAGGTGCCGTCCGCCACCACCACCCGCACGGGGCCCGCCTCGCCGGCGGCGCGCAGGCGGCGGACCGCATCGCGCGCGCCGATGAGGCTGCCCACCGGCCGCGCCGGACTGCCGTCGCTGGCGTCTTTACCCGTGGGGGCGACATGGATCACCACCTCGGCGGCTGAAGCCGGGCCGGCGACCAGCAACGCCAGCATGGCCGAAACCAGGGCGCCGCCAACACCAGCACGTAGCAGGCCCTTGCCGAAAGTGATTTTCCAGAGTCTCATGCGATTTCCTGAGTGATTGATAGGAGATCTGACTGATGGGGAATGTGACGGGTGTTTCATGATCTCATTTCTGTGGTGGTTGGTATCTGGTTGTTCAACCGGCTATTCCGTTTACGTTATTGTTTCTCGCCCAGGAACACGGCGTTCGCACGCTGCAGCCGCTCGGGGTACTCCTGCCAGACCGGCGTTGGACGTTCGGCGTGCGCGATCTCCCATGGACGCAGCTCAACCTTTGTAAAACTCGATATCCTGCCCAGCGAAGGGGGCCATGGCGTCGATGCGTTGCTGGCGTTCGGCTTGGTTCCAGTTCCATGTCTTGCGCGCAATGGCGGCATTCTGGGAAACCTGCTGGGCGTTTTCCATGCCGCTGATCAGCGTGGTTACGGGCAGAGACCAGACGAAGCCGAAGACCTCCTCCAGGGAAAGAACCGCCGGTATCGCCGGTTTGACGGAGACGTTCTTGCGTCGCCAACCGATATTTCCTCCGAAGAAACGTCCGTAGGCCAGCGTCTTCATGGCCAGCACGCCGATACCGGCATCGACGCACTTGGGCACCACGTTGGTGACGAAACTCTCGAAGTGGGGGTCCGCAGGGTTGACCGGCATCTGTGCGGCGGTCATCTTCACACCCTGCTTCTTGATTTCCTCCAACATCTTGACGTGGGCTTTGTAGGACTGATGACCGGTAAAGCCGATGGTCTTGGCCTTGCCCTTTTCCTGCGCCTCGACAAAGGCGTCGAGAACTCCGTTCTGGATGCGTTCCTCCACCCCCTTCGGGTCTTCGAGGCTATGCACCTGCCAGAGGTCCACATAATCGGTCTTCATGCGAGAGAGGGACGCGTCCAACTCCTTTAGGGCCGCCTTCCCGCTGTTGGCCATGGATTTGGTCATGATGAAGGAAACATCCCTGTACTTGGGGGTGAGGAATCTGCCAAAGCGTTCCTCTGCTCTTCCACCGTTGTAAACGACAGCGTTGTCAAAGAAACGCACACCCTCCTCCAGGGCCTTCTCGATGATGGCCTGTGCGTCCTTTTCCGAAGCTTGACCCACATGGCTTCCGCCCACACCCAGGTTGGTCACGGCTGGGCCGGAAGAACCCAGCTTGCGCAGTGGCAGTAGCTTGCCTAACCGGTCGCAGGCGGCTGTTTCTTCGTCACCCTGTAGCAGACCGGGCACCATGATGCCGCCTGTGCAAACGGCCAATTTCACCATGAACGTCCTGCGTTTGAGCCCCATGTGAAAGCCAGCAGTGTTTTCGTTTTCGTGTCTCATCGTATCCTTCGTATTCAGAGAAGTTAAACAATCCCAAAAGTGAATGCCTTTGTCATGCGTAAATTCATTTTGTCAAACAGCAGGAATTGGAAGGACAAAGTCCCCAAAAACCTCTCTTTGTAAATGCGATTCTTCACATCAGTGACAAGAAGTTAATTCTTGGAAACATAGACTATGTATCCATAGGGACTTAATTCTGTATCATTTAGTAGTCGAACCTTCTCGCCGCTAAAACAGTCTTCCCACTCTTGTTCGCGGATTCTGGATTCTATTTGAACTGTCTTGTTTTCACCCGACAAGTTGGTGAACACCAAGACCTTTTCATTTCCGAATTCCCGCTTGAAAGCGAAAACGGAGTCATCGACGTTGGTTCTCAGCTTGTAAAACGATCCTTTATACACTGCAGGATGGTTCCGGTGCAGCTTGAGCAAGGACCTGTAAAACGGGTACATGGATTCGTCGCCCCATTCGATCTTTCCACGTCCACGGTGATTTGCGTCCTGAGCATTGTAGATCATGTATTTGCCGGGCAACGTTGCGAACAGCACATTGGCAACCTTCATCCCCTCTCCGTAACTATCATAAATATTTCCTCTCCCATGCCGCGGCCTGCTGTTCTCTATTCCGATCACGTCATACCATCGACCTGGATACCACGATCCATGGGTATCATGATTGATGGCATGCCTCATGATCAAAGCACCTTTTTCAAGGTGTGGTTTTTCCGTTTGCAGTAACGAGTCGAGCTTTGTTGCCGGCAACTCGTTCCAGAAGACCTTCCACAGATAGGGTACCGTCGTCCAGTCGTATGTAATGTCGAATAGATCGTGATGAGATTCCTTGTGTGACTCAGCAAGCCAGAAAAGACCGGGGTGTTGTTTGTTTATCCGGGGGATAGATTCGGCCCAAAAATCATCGGGAAACATGTGGGCGCAATCGACACGGAAGCCATCAAAACCGAAATCCGCCCAGTATTCGAGATACGAACAGGCCCACTCACGGACGCCCTGTTTTGAATAATCCAGTGCGGCTACGTCTGTCCAATTGGCAGGATATGCAATGGTTCCATCATCGCGATGAACATAATATTCCGGATGGGAGGTGATCAGGGGATGATCCCACGATGTGTATTTTGCCACAACGTCCAGTATGGCATACATGCCCGAATCGTGAATAGCATTCAGGAGTTGCTTCAAGTCTGCTTTGGTACCTAAAGACTCGTTCACACCAAAATGGTCTCTAACACGAATGGCACTGCCGCTTGCCGGCGTAGGACTTACGGCACGAGGGGGCAACAGTGGAAGGCCAGAATCTCAGGGGCGATAGGGCTTCAGATCCAGGGGGAGACGCGAGGCGACAGTCAAGTCGTCATTGAGGGAACCGGCGCGCACGGCGACCGGCGGCAGGCCTGACGGTCTTCTCAGGCAACCGTGTGGAACGCAACGTGATTCGAGCGTGGCGAGAGTGTGATTCCTTTTTCCGCACAGGGGAGCAGCGTAAGGAGACTACGCGACCTTACGGGCCTCGGCCTCGGATTCGGCCTCGGGCTCTTGCACGCCGCGGAGCAATTCGGCCCGGGCCTCCTCGCGGGATTTGGTGAGCAGGCGATGAGGTTTGGGACGCCGCTTTACAGCGCGAGGTTCGACACGGTTGGGACGATCGCCGACCTGCTGCTGGGCGAGGCTGTCCAGTTGCGCGATCACCAAGGCAAGCGCAGACGTTCCGTTGGCGAGGGGTAACGTCATCCAAGAAGCCGCTACCGTTTGAACGGCGGTCGCGAAGCTCAGCTGACGCGGTGAAAGTTCGTTGCGGTGGGCCGCTTGAAGCATGGTCTTGCGAAGCAGATTGTAGGCCAAGAGGCAGGTCCAGATTTCTTTGCGGACCATCTCCGGCGTCTGGCAGCGGAGCACGTCCATGCCGAGCGTGATCTTGATCGCCTCGATGTCCAACTCCACCTGCCAACGCCGACGGTACAAGTCCGCGATCTCCTCCCGGCGATACTTCTTGGCATTCACCAAGGTCGTCACCACCACCAACGACTCGGTGCGGAACCCACGTTGGTGAACCTGCACTTCGACCTGTCGCAGGGTGAGCGTCTCGGGCATCTGTTGGTACGTCGCGTCGTCCATCCAGTCCGGCTTTTCGGGACGCTTCCAGGTGACCAGATAGTCCCCCTTGCCCAGTCGCGTGGCGCGGGAGAAATCCGTCTTGCGACGCTGGTGCAACCGCGTCACGAAGTCGCACTTGCCGTTGAGCAGGAGGGCGATCATAAAGAAACTGCAGAAGTACCGATCCGCCAGCAGAATGTCGCCAGGCGTGAACTGGTCGAGCACCTGCCGCAGCAGCGCCATCTCGCCGGTCTCCTTGCCCGAGTACGGTCCCATGGCGGCGCTGCACAGCATGGCGGTCGCCAGGGACAAGGCGACCACGATGCGGATGATCGGGAAGCCCAGTCCTTCCTTCTGCGCGGAATGCTGCGGATAAGCCGCTCGATTCTCGGCCGTGTCCGGCATGCTCGCCGTAGTCCCGTCGATCATCTTCACATGGTGTTGGTGCCACAGCCAGCCCCGCGGGACTTGGGCCTCACAGCCGCGAGCCACGTCCACCGCCAGACGTTCGATGACTTTTTCCGGCAGCTTGGCGCGAGCCCGGCAATAGGCTCCGGTGTTCTTGGAACATGGTTCTCGTCCCAGGGCCACCAGCAACACGAGGACGCGCGAGACGGCCGCCACACAGGAACGCTGCTCGCCCTTGTGCAGCACCTGCGAGAGGAAGGCCCACAGGGTCAGCGGCGGGGTGTAGATCTCGTCCTCTTCCTGCGCGAAGTCCACTCCTTCGTCCGCGAAGGCCTGTTGGATCTGGTCTTCCGAGAGGACCTCCGCAAAGGGCAACCCTTCGGTCTGCAGGAAGGAGGCTTGAACCAAGCCAAATCGACGTGGTAAGGAACGGTCAGGATGGTAAAATGACATGAGGCCCTCCTTGGTCTCAACGCGACTCGAGTTCCAAGGAAGGCCTCACGGATCGGAGGCAATGATACCCCAAGGAAGGCCCCGGTCCAACAGCAATTCCATCGGGCGTGCGGGCATCAACTGTTCGCCCACGTGCAGCACGGATGCGTGGCCCCGTTCAAAACGTAGCCCCTCCGTGAGCGCTCTTTGTATGCGCCGATCCGCCGGAACAAAGGCAACCCGATTCGAATCGTCCTGCGCGCACGCTACAACCGCTCGCCAACGCTCCGCCCCCGTCGTCCCATGTCTTGACGTAAATCCTTGTGGGACAACCGGCAGTGCCATTCGTCTCTAACACAATACGAACTGCCTTTCGCTTTAAGAATGCCTTTGGGATGGAGAGGCATGAACCATACGATACCTGCGCCCATTTCTTTCAACCGGGGCAGGTCTTTCCTGAAAGCGGTGATGGTGCCTTGCTTGGTATGTCTTTCTAGTGAAGCCTCGTAAAGTGGTAAGCCTTCAGACCATTCAGGGCCTTTTACATTGTCGATTTCGATTTTGAATTCATAGTCAGGCCAGGGCGGTGGTTCGGATCGGTCTTGCGCGGCTACCAGGCGCGGCAGCAGGCTGGCGATCAGCCCCCAGGCCACCAAGGCTGGTGCCGTTGGGCGAAGAAACTCTCGTAGGTGTGACATGCTAATTCCCCTTCATTGAATCAGATACTGCCTTCGCTCGGCTGCCGTCGCCGGCGTCATCGCCCGTGGGAGCGACATGGACCACTACCTCGGCCGCGAAAGCCGGGCTGATGACCGGCAAAGCCAGCACCGCCGAAACGATGACGCCAGCAACACAAACGCTCGTAAGGATCTTGCCGAAAGTGGATTTCCAGATTTGCATGCGATGTCCTAACGGATTGATAGGCATGTCTTCGCCGGGCGCGCCGATGACGTGGCGCTTGAATACAGACTCGGACGGGTCCCACGTGTAGTAGAAACAGACCGCCGGATCTTTGCCGCCGGGATCACGACCGCCGTGGGCGAGTACGCGTTTGCCGGTAATCAGCTCGCCGCGGCCGTCCCCGTCCAGGTCGGCCCATGCCAGGCAGTGGGCCTGTGACCAGGATTTATCGATCAGGTGCTCGGTCCACGTCGTCGTGCCGTCTGACTTCGGCTCCCCCGGCTCCCACCAGTAGAGGCCGTAGTCGTGGGCCTTGCCCCAGATGATGTCAAGCCGGCCGTCCTTGTTCAGATCGACGGTGACGAACGGGCAGCTCGGGTGGGGAAGTGCAGCCTCCGCGTAAAACGCCCAGGGGCCGGCGAACGGATTGCCCGGCGGGCGCTCGTACCACTCCACTTCGCAGAGCACGTCTTCACGGCCATCGCCGTTGACGTCGCCGAACGCGTATCCGTGCCCTCCTCCCTGCGTTCCCAAGACGAAACGCTCCAGGGTCAGAGCGGCACCGGTACCGGAGGCGAACTTCCAGACCACCAGCGGATCCTTCGGCACCCAGCAACTGACGAGGATCTCCGGCGTGCCGTCGCCGTCGAAATCGTGCAGACAGTAGGCTTCATTCTTATCTCGCGTTTCCTTCAATAGGTGCCGTTCCCACAGAACGCCTCGCTCCAGGTCGTCCGCGCCGGGGTTACGGAACCAGTAGATGCCAGGGTCCATCCAGCCGCCGATCACCACGTCGGGCCATCTGTCGCCGTCGACGTCGTACACATGGTCCCCGTTGCTCGACAGGTAGTCCGCCGATTCCTGGGCCGGTCGAAGGGGACGCCGGTCGAAATCCGGCCCGGCAAACCACCAGGGCCCGGCAAGGATGTCCGGCTTCCCGTCGCGGTTCAAAGCGGCGATCGCACAGCCCTCGTGGTTCTGCACGACCAGGCAGCGTTTGCTGAACTGCAGTGTGCCGCCTTCAGGGTCATCGGCGGAAGCGGCGTTCGCTAGAGCTACGAGAACGACCGCTGCAAACAAGCGTCGACGGTAGGGCGTACTGCTCATGGGAGTTCTGCTGATATTGGGAATTTTACGTCATTATAGTTTCGCTGGCGGCAGCCGTCTTGAACGTTTTGCGTCAGGTTTTAGAAGAAAAGCGGCGTTTGCCACGCGATCCCACGCCGTCGGGTCGGCTCAATCGCTGCCCGCATCGCCGAAATGGGACTTTCTGTAACTCATGGGTGTTGTGCCGAAGTGTTTTCGGAATTCACGTGTGAGATGGCTCTGGTCGCTGAAACCGTGGCGATGCGCGATTTCCTTGATCGAACAGGGCGAATGGCAGAGATCGGCCGCCGCGCGCGTGATGCGCAACCGATTGAGAAACTGCCTGGGCGTCATCTGCATGTGACGTTTGAACTCCCGCTCAAATGCGCGGATCGACAAATCGACCAGGCCCGCCAAGTCTCCGTTGGTGATCCTCCGGCCGCAGCACGCGCGCATGTAGTCCAGGACGGGAACCAAGTCGGGAAACGGGAAGCTCGGCGAATCGGTGCTGGGCAGAGGACGGGATAGACCGAACGTGCCGATAATCTGCCCTCGGCTGTTGCGCAGCGGCAGCTTCCACGTCTGGTTCCAGCAAGGCAGCGCTTCGCAGGTGCCCACCGGTTCGACGCGTGCCACAATCGTCTCTCCCCTCAGTACTCTGGAATCGTCCGCCTGGTAAAGGTCAGCAAGATACGGGGGATTGAAATCGTGATCCGTCTTGCCGAGGATCTGGCTTTCGTCGAAGAAGGAGAAGCTCAACAAAAGCGTGCGGTTGGCCCAGCGGTACCGGTACTCGCGATCCTTGATCCAAGCCATGGCATCGCTGACGAAGTTGAACATCGCCAGGATATCCTGAGAGGAGAACTCGTCCTGGGCCCGCTCGCGCACTGATCGCCCATGTTTTCGCTGTCCTGAGGTACTCAACGCCAACCTCCCACGCACAGGCTGATTCGTTCGGGTTGAGCCGGGTGCGATCCCAAAGAATGGCGATGTCTGGCGACGGCTAATCGGTTGAAGGTCCAGGGGTTACGCTTTTCGAGGGCGGTTTGGAGTTGGAGGTTTCAACTGGTGGAAGGGTTAGGTCCGCCGCCTCCCAGTTCCAGTCCAGCCGATTATCACGAGCCATACTCGCGCTCACGTGGTCCATGGTTTCGTCCCACCGCTCACACAAGACCGCAGCCCGTAACGCCAGGATGGCCTCGGCATTCTCTTCCAGCCAAAAAATTCCGTTTCCTTTCAAACGCAAGTTGATCACACGGCGGATACTGCTCTCGATCGCGCCGCTCCCCAACGGGAGACGATGCCGACGAAACGTCGGATAGCTCAGGCGTCCTGCCTCGCCGTGGCGACGCAAGTAGTTCACTTCCCGCTGCATCTCCGATTCGGCGAGCTCGTCATGGGCCATATCCGCCAGGTCCGACACCACGCGACGCCACTGTCCCTGACGCAGTTGCCGACGCATCTCCAGGTACAAGGGGCGATGCTCCGTCTCAGGTATCCCGAAGGCCGTTAACGCTAAACTTATATGATGAGCTGCGTGACAGAAATCCAAAACCTCATGCACGCGGTCAGGTGGGATTCCGACGCGAGCTACGATCCCCGGCAAACGGTCCCAAATCCATGGGGCGCCGTCCGCCGCAAAGGTCACGCTCTCGGCGGTCGCCGCGCCCATGCGATGCAGATGAAAGGCCACGAGTTCAGCCAAGTGGTCAGGACCGGCGAACGTGCCATCGATCCAGGCTCGCGTCCGAGGTCGCATCCGGCCTCGCTCATCCAGTTCGAAGATGGTCAACAGTTTCGGTTCCCGCCAATTCGTAGTGAACGAACGGCGTTTTCCTTTTTTCCGCGACGGCGGACCATTGGTGCGTAAACGCGTTCGGCCCCCGTCGATCTGCACGGCCACGCGTTTGCCAGATAATTCGCTGCCCGCCGGCACCTTCCCTTCCCGCCACGCCAGCAGGTCGCGCTTGCGAGCCGTCAGCAACCGCAGGCCCGTTTGCTCGCCGATCCGCCGAACCGCCTTGACATCCAATTTCAGCCCCTGCCGCTCCAGTTCTTGCCGCGCCAACTGAAGCGACGGACACAAGGCCACCTGCCGAGCCACGTTGCTTTGGACGGCCGGACTGCAGCCTTTACCAAATCCGAAGGCGGCCAGCTCCACATACACCCCGCCTCCCTGTTTGCCGCGGCCCTGACCGGTCCGTTCACGCGGTCCACAGTACAGCGTCGTGATCCAGAAGATCAGGCCACCCCAGAGTTGGACTCGTCGCGAGCGTTTCTCGGGCGGGCGTAAGGCCACCTCCGCTCGTTGCTCGAGTTCCTCGACCACCTGCCGCGTGGCCGGTAGACGACTCACTTCCGCCAACAATCCGGCCGCCACCATCGCACCGCCGCGACGGTAGAACAGGCCAATTTGTTCTTCGACTTCTCGAAAGCTGCCGGGCCGCTCACTCAGTCGCTGCCGCCATTGGGGCAACTGCATCATCAACTCGGAGTGAAACTGTCCGCACATTTGCTCGGGCGAACCGACGACCAAACCATCCTCGGAATCCATGCGCAAATCCATACCGGGCCTCCGTGAAAAACAGACCTTCGTCGTTTTCACAGGAGACCGAAAAATCAGGAACTGCTCCAGACCAATTTCTTGACACGGCCAGTCATGCTAGCAGTTCCCGCGGCATCGCCATATTCCGGGATCGCACCCGGTTGAGCCCGCTTGCCCTACACCAGGCTTGCAGACCATGCACAAACACAGAACAATGATTATGTTCCGTCCGGAGTCAGCAGACAAGCAGCCGGCGGTGCTCGGTTACCGTTCGCGACAGGGTTCGCGAGAAGGCCCTCGTCTTGGTCAATGGCCGGGCTCACCACGCGCGCCGGTGGCTCTCGGCCATCTTGGCCCGCCAGCCGTCGAACAAGCTCGATAGCTCGTCGGCGATCTGCTTCTGCTCGCCCAGCAGGTCGCGTTGCTCTTCGATATCCTCTCGCAGGTTGTACTGATATCGGTTCGACATGCTAATTCTCCTTCATTGAAGTGCGTGTTGCCTTCGCCAGGGCGATCCAGTCCGCAGCGCCGCAGACCCCGGCCTGGCTGTAGTCAAAGGGCTGGAAGCCGATCTGCTTGATGACCTCGTCGGAAGCGAAGCGGAAATCGCGTTTCTCCGGGTCCACAAACTTCGGATCGGCGATGATCGAGCCTTCTTTATCCCGGCCCATGGCCCGCCACTGGTCCCAGGAGTTGCCCGCGAAGCCCAAGTCCTTCCCGTCCGTGCGCCAGTAGATGTTGTTTTTCAGGTCCGCCTGAATATCGGCTCCCCACTGCCAAGGTCTGCCAAAGAGTTCGCCCTGGTCGAAGTAGACGATGTTGCGTTCGAACGTGAAGGAGAGGTGGTCCCCGGCCTTCTTCTGCGCTGTGCCCCGCACCTGATCCTGCTGACTGAAGGCCAGGATGTTATTGCGCACCATGTTGTACCGGCCGAAATGCTGATGGAAGCCCCCATCCGTGACGTTATAGACCAGGTTGTTCTCAAAAAGCATGTTGGAACTGCCCTCGTCGGTGTACAGGCCACTACCGCCATAGCCCCAACAGGTAACGTCGTGGATGACGTTGTGGCTGACGACCGTGCCGTCGGAAATGCCCAGGGAATAAACCCCGCCTAGGTCGCTCATGCGCCCCTGGCCTAGGTGGTGCAAGCGGTTGTAGCTGATGGCATTGCGCTTCGCCAAGCTATTGCCGAAGCCCCAGGTCCAACCCACCGACACGGCGGAATAGTAGAAGTCGCCGATGTCGTTGTGGGTGACGGTGTTGTCGTAGCTCTGGCCGATCCACACGCCCACGCCTTCGGGAATGATGCGGCCGCCGCTTTGGATGATGTTATTGTCCAACGTGATATGATGGGTCTGCTCGGCGGTGTTTTTTGGAATCGAGATTTCGCCGATGCGCACCCCGCCCGCGCCCAGGTCGCGGAACAGGCAACGTTCCACCCGGCAATGGCTGCAGCCCCGCCGGAACCACAGGCCGTGGGTGCCCACGTGCGCGATTTCGCAGTCCTGGAACAGGACATTCCGGGCGCCCTCGAGCATCACGGCGGCCTCATTGAGACGCGCGGCGGCCTGGCCCGGACCGTAGCCCCCGGCCGGTGTGTGCCACTGAGCGTGGTGGAAGGTCAGGCCCTTGAAGTGGAGATGCTCCACGAAGCGGCCGCCTGCGGGGTCGCCCTGGATCTGCAGGAACTGGCTGATCACGGGCGCTACGAACTCCATGGAGGCGGGATCTTCTCCTGGGCGCGGCTTGTAGTAGAGCTTTCCATCCCGGGCCAGGAACCATTCACCAGGCTCGTCCAGCGCGGACAGGAAATTTTCCAGGTGGAAGTAGCCTTTGGAACTCCAGGCTAAATCCTTCCAAAGGTTCCAAGGGTAAAGGGCCTGGCCGCCCTCGGTACGGATGGTGCGGCTGTCCGCGTCGATGGCGCTGATGAAGCGGCGTGTGTTACTCCAGGAGTGGGACACGGACAGTTGCACGTCGGCGCGCTGCGCCGGGCTCAGTGGAGTAAGTAGCGACATCACCTGCTGATCCACGGTGCTGGTCTGCCGAAAGCGGCCCTTGCCCAGATCGGTCTCGACCACGTCCTCAAAGAAAAACGGGTCGATGTTGGGGTCCCTGGCACGCTTGCTGGCGCCTGGGCATGCTGGCAGCTTGGCTATCGCCTCCCAGTTGGTATCGGGTTCCATGGCGCGCTGGGCGCGTCGGCCGTCAACCCACAACTGCTCGAAATACCACTGGCCCGCGGCCACGCCCGGCACATCGGCCACCCACAGGCCGTTTTCCCCGGCCCGGAACCCGGTTATTATCCGTCCGCCGCTGAACACCGGCTTCGCGCCCGGCGCGGCTTCGTAACGGACCGGCGCCTCGGCGCTGCCGCCGTCCTCGGGTGTCAGTACCAGCGGCTCGGCAAAGCGATAAGTGCCATCCGCCACCACCACCCGCACCGGACCTGCCTTGCCGTCCGCGCGCAGGCGGCGCACCGCATCGCGGGCGCCGATCAGGCTGCCCACCGGCTTCTCCGGGCTGCCGTCGGCGGCGTCATTGCCCGTGGGGGCGACATGGATCACCACCTCGGCGGCGGAGACCGGGCCGGCGGCCACCGAAGCCAGCACCGCCGAAACCATGACGCCGGCAACACAAATGCGCGAAAGGTTTTTGCCACAAGTGGATTCCACGCGTCTCATGCGATTGCCTGACTGATTGACAGGAGATTTGACTGATGCGGAATGTGACGGGTGTTTCATGATCTTAGTCCTGTGGTGGTAGCTATTCGGATTGTCGGGGCGAGCTTAGATGTTGCTGTTATTGCCAACAGTGGCCACGCTTCGCAAGTAGTCGGCGGTTGGGTAACCGCTCGCGTGCTTGACGAGGTTAGGGTACACTTTTTCGTAGGCATCGATCACTTCATGAATTCTTCTCAATGATTGTTGATTCTGTGCGGGGCAACGATCGGTCGCGATCAGGCCCAGCACATTGAATTCGTTGGCTTCAAGTAAGAACCGGATCAGGGATTGTTTGTCATCAGGCTCTCCGTTGGTGGGGTGGATGTCGGTCTGGATGATAATATTGGGCTTGTTCTGAGCACCGGCATGCGGCGCAAGGACGCACCCCAGGGCGAATACCAGAATCCCCATCATCACTGGCGCTGTCCGCGCGTGCCATGCATGGGTTCCACTCGGGTTGATACGGTCGGCTGCTGATCTCATGAAAGCCCCCTAGGGATTGATGGCATCGATCGCCAGCAGCGTGTCGAGCCGCCGCGACGGAATATGGCGGAAGATCCCGCTGTTCTCGATCTCCCATGTACGACTTTGCACGCCGACTTCAGGATCGTAGACGGAGATACGCAGCCGTTTGGCTGGCAGCACCGAGGTATCGATGGCGAGCATCTGCCGGATCGGCACGTACACCAGAAGGTAGCCGCCGGCGCTGCAGCGGGCGACGGCGATATGAGAGACGGGATCATCGTTCCCGCCTTGGTCCAGTTCTCGTAGAAGTCCCCTGTCCGGTATGCGTGTGAAGTAGCTGCGATCCAGCAGCAGCCGCTTGAGGAGCTGCAACTGTGACGAACCCGAGGCCGCCAGCCCCTCCTCCCATGTTTGGATGCCCTGTCCGTCCCAGGCATGGCTGCGGTCGCCGGGCCGATAGATCTGACGAATCGGGTCGCAGCCATAGGAAAAACCGGCGGCACCGGCCAGCACGCTCCGGTAGTAGCTGCGACGCACGTCGTAGTCGTCGAAGAAGGCGCGGTGCTCCGGTGCGATTCCGTTTTGCCGGCTCCAGCCGACCGGCGCCCATTCATAGTTGGGTTCGATGTCCAGACAGGGCTTGGTTGGCAGCGTGTTGTAGAAGGTCTCGACCTGTCGATAATTCGGGACATTCAGCCGTCCGCCACCCGATTGAAAGGTGTTGATATCCAGCCAGTCCTCGTTGTGGAAGGTTGCGGAAGTTCCCCCTCCACTCGGGTGAAAGGTGATCAGACGGTCGCGGCTGGCACCGGAACGTAGGCCCCGAGCCATGGCGCGGATGATATCGGCTTGCGCCGGGGTTCCCACGTGGCTGTCGCCACCCAGCACCCAAATCACATTGTCGCACTCCCCCAGGGCCTCGGACAGGTCGCGGCCATAGGCCTCGGCTTTTGAGTCCTCGTCGAAGATCACGGGGCCAGCCGAGTTATTGTGTTTGGTCCACTTGTCGCCCCAGGTCGGGAGCCAGGCCATCACCAGGCCGTGTTCCGCCGCCATCTTGGTGATGCGGACTACCCAGTCCAGCCACTTCGGATTGAGCTTCGCCGCATACATGTCGGCCTCGCTGGCGAAGGGCCTCACCCCATGCACGTTCGGGCTATTGGGCACGAACAGATCCCGGAATATCAAGGACTGGATCACGGTGAAGCCCTTGGCGGACCGGTCGGCGAACAGACGGCGCGCCTCCTCGTCGGTCAGCTTGTTGGGCAGCATCCACGCGGTATCTGCCAAATAGAAGAACGGCGTTCCGTCGGCGTACTGGAGGAAGCGACCGTTCGGGCTTACTTGCAGGCGTGTTGGTTTAGGGTGAATGTCGCTCTGGATGATCATGTTCGGCTTTTCCTGAGCACCGGCAGTCGGCGCAACGACAAGCCCCAACGCGAATACCAGGATTCCCATCATCACTGGCGCTGTCCGCGACAACCATGCACGTGTTTGCCTCGAATGGATACGGTCTGCTGCTGATCTCATGATTGGTTCTCTTTCGTTGGGGTGTTTTGTTTGGGGCATCGTTCGAATTTCCAGCAGATTCAGGGAGCCCAGCAGATCGAAGGTTCCGTCTTCTTTGCTTTTCTTTTTACGGGTACTGTCCGTAGTGATCGAATCTCCCTGTCGATCTGTGGTCACCAAGTCATCTGCTGGTCTCCCTGAATCTGCTGGAAGAATCCGACATCGACTTGGCTAGTTCGACGCGGAGCCCACGAGCACGTAATTGTCAAAGGTATCAAAGAAATCTGCGATTACGGGGGACATCTGCCCATCCGTCCAGAAGGTCACTCTTCGGGGATTGCTATCATTTGCCACCCATTCTCCTGGGTATTTGTGTTTTTCCTCGGCACTGGGATCCGTTCTTCTGAATGAAGGGGCTCCCATTGTAGCGGGCGTAAACCAGGATTTGTTTTCGAGAACCGCAAAACCAAACGCATCCAATAGGGATCGCCGTTTTTGACCCGACCAAACGCCCCTTCTAAAAAGTTCAACTGAATAGTCGCCAAAACAGGTGAAGCTGCCACCCCAGCGACCGGGTAAGCCGGGACTAACCCTGGGACCTTTGCCGGGCATTTTGTCATATATCTCTGCGTGATTTGTCCATATTTGATGCGGCCAAGGGATAATATTGAAGGCCACGTTTTGCGGGTTGGCGAGAAGTGCATCCACTGCATCGAGATCGCCCACATGGTTGTTACATGCATAGTTCCTGGGCCATTCGGTCCCCAGCCACCATATTTCGATCTTGGGTGCAATTGTGGGATCTTTCAATAATGCCAGGGCAACATTCGTGAGATTTCCACAAGCATAGATGGTGAGAGGACGGTCCGAGGGTGCATGCGCGCGCTCAATGATGAAATTGACGGCATCAGATCCGTCAAAAGTTGAATTCCCGATATTACCTTTTATCTGCTTGTGATTTCCGTTTGGACCTTTGAAAACCGGGACATTGGAACCGCACATCTTGACCACATTTACCGCTTCCTTGAAATGGTCGTCGATATTTTGATCACGATCAGTACGATGGGGTCCATCTGATCCACGGTTGACCGTGATTCCTTCCACCTCAAAATGGTTGCCACTAAAAAGCATATACGCGATGGCATGCTGATCATCGACTTCCGCCCGGGCGTCAGTATCCATAATTATTTTGATCTTTTCTGCGCCAGCGGCGGTTGCCGAAAGTGGAAGGACGCAGAGCAGAGCCAGCAGCCGGGGCAAGCAATTCTTCATGTTCTTTCCGTTGTTCATGTCTATCTCTTTCGTGGTTGAGTTATGGATGGGTTACGCATGGTGTTCCAGTAGTCCGCCATCACGAGAGAATGCTTGAGATGCAATCGATTCCAGACGGTCACCTTGCGGGGATTGTCAGGATTCAGTATCCATTTTCCAGGTTCCTCGTTCTTCGATCCCTTCCAGTCCGGCGTCCCATCCCATCTAGGGGCACCTATTACAGTAGAGACCGCATAGGAGGGATTCTTGAGGACCATAGGAGCAGCGACATCCAATAAATCACGTTTCGTTGAGCGCACTTTGGTACTACTGACACCATACCGCGTCACTAGCACATGCTCAAGATTCTGAAAGAGAGCGACCGAATAGTCGCCAAAACAGGTGAAGGCTTGACCTTCAAACGTACGCTTTTGTTTATCATTCTGATAAACTATGGGAGCAACTTTGGGGCCCAGGCCGGGCATAATATCATAGATTTCTTGAATACTGGGATTTATGGTGTTTACCCCTCCGGGGACGTGGGAAGGCCAAGGCACGATATGCAAGTCCAATGCCGCGTTTTCCAGAAGTGCTGCCGCTGCATAGCGATCATCTAAATGGTTCGATTCTGACACCGTCCAGTTATCACTCGGGCTCAGACTTGCAGGAAACCTGGTCATCAGAGTCACTGCTCTGATCTTGGGTGAAATCGTGGGATCTTTCAATAGTGCCAGCGCAAGATTGGTCGTTTTTCCGAAAGTCATCACGTAGAGAGGGCGGCCGCCTGGGTCTTTTGCATGTGCGCGCTCAATGATGAAATTGACCGCAGCATGTCCGTCAAACGTTGGCTTGTTGATCTCTCCTTTGATTCGATCGTATGTCATGTAGGCGCCTACGTGAACTGGAGCCGTGCTCGCGCACAAATGGACAATCCGTTTCGCTTCGCGTTCAAAAGGCTCGACTTCCCACTGATGCTTGCTGTTGGTCGTGACGCCCTCCACCTCAAACACGTGGCTGTTAAAAAGCGTATAGGCGAGGGCATGCTGATCATCCATCTCGTTTTCGATATCCGTGTCAACAATGAGTCTCATCCGTTCTGCGCCGGCTGCTTGCTGCGCGACCATTGGAAGGACGCAGAGCAAAACCAGCAGCAGCGCCAAGCAATTCTTCATGTTCTTTATCGTGTTCATATTCATCTCTTTCGTGGTTGACTTATGGATTGTTTTCGATGGCCAGCGCAAAGCCTTGCACGATCAGCACGCCGACGCTGGCCCCTGGATCTTCCTTGCCGATGGTCTGGTCTTGATATACAGCCGCCTTGCCATGTTGTGATTTCATCATGCGCGCCGCATCGTTTCCCCGCACGGCGGCCTCGCTGGCTGCCGTCAAGGACTCGCTGAGCTGCTTGCCCTCGGCTGCGGACTGCTCCAGGGATTCTGTCGCGGGGTTCAACGCATCGACGATCGTCTTGTTGCCGGGGCGCGTCTTGCCCCGCTCCATGATCCCGTCGGTGAACGCGCGAAAGAAAGCTGCCAGTTGCGGAACCCCAAGCCGCTCTTCCTCGCCAATCGCCTTGCCGCCGCGCATGAATCCGGTGGCGACCAGAGTTCCCATTGTCGAAGGGGCCGCCTTGGCCATCGCCATGCCGACACGCATCAGCAGCTTGCCGGGAAGCGTTTCCTCGGACGTGGCAGCCGTCTCGTGGGCGGCGGTGAAGGCTTTGGTCATAGTGAGTCCGAGATCGCCGTCGCCCAAATCGCGGTCGAGTGCGATCAGGCGGTCACGATGGTCGTCCATGATCTGCTTGAGTTGGCTCAGCACCGACCGGATGGCGTTGATATCGAGGGAATCCATGGTGTTTGCTCCTTACAATTGCACCTGCTCGAAGAAGGGCGTCCGCGCCGGTTTGCGGAGCAGGCGTTTCAATTCATCGTCTAATCGCAGCAGCGACAGCGAAGCGCCGGCCATCTCCATGCTGGTGGCAAATTCGCCCACCCGCGTATCGAAGATGGTGATGCCCCGCTCTTTCAAGATCTGGCTGATGCGGCGGAAGAGAATGTAGAGTTCCTCTTTCGGCGTGGCGCCCAGGCCGTTGACCAGCACGGCGACCTGATCGCCCCGTTCAAAAGGAAGGTCGTCCAGGAGATGGGGAAGCATCTCGTCGATCACCTGGTCGGCGGTTTGCAACAGGCCGCGGCGGATGCCTCGTTCGCCGTGGATTCCCATGCCGATTTCCATCTCGTTTTCGCCCAGTTCAAACCCGGGCGTGCCGACCTGGGGAACGATACAGGGGCTGAGCGCGACCCCCATGGTCCGCACGTTGGCGCACGTCTTTTCGGCGACACGTTTGACTTCGTCGAGCGGCGCCATTTCGTCGGCCATTGCGCCGGCGCACTTATAGACATAGAAGATGCCGGCCACGCCCCGGCGTTTGCCCGCTTCGTCCTTGGGGGCCGAGGCCACGTCGTCCGCGCCCACAACCGATTGGACTTCGATCCCCTCCATGCCGGCCATTTCGGCGGCCATGTCAAAGTTGATGATGTCGCCGCTGTAGTTGCCATACAGATACAGCACGCCAGCACCGGCATGGATGGCCCGGGTCACTTCCAGCATCTGTTCGGCGCTGGGCGACTGGAAGATATCGCCGACCGCACAGCCGTCGAGCATTCCGTCGCCGACATAGCCGAGGAACAGCGGGAGATGGCCCGAACCGCCTCCGGTGGCAATACCGACTTTGTTCGGCTTCCGGGCGCCAGCCTTCACAAGGCAATGCAGATCGCCAGCAACGTGGGTGATCTGCCCGGGATGCGCGGCCAGGATGCCTTCGAGCATGTCGGGGACGAATCGTTCGGGGGTGTTCAAGAACTTTTTCACAGTGGATTCCTTTCGGCTAAGGGTTAGGACGCAACGCACCTCGCGATGCGCCGGCTATCGGTTCAAACGACGGTTACTGATCTGGTTCATCATCATCAAAAGCAGCAGGAAGGCGCCCCAGATGAATTCCTTGGCAAAGTTACTGAAATGAAGCATGCTGAAACCACTGGTTAAGAATTGCAAGGCCAGCACAGCGACACACACACCGCGCACATGGCCGAATCCGCCGGCGGGATTGACGCCGCCCAGTACGACCACCAAGATCGACTGCAGCAGGTAGGAAGAACCGTAATCGGCTTTGGCGGAGTTCGTCCGAGCGATCATCAACAGGCCGGTCACCGCCGCAAGGACACCCGTTATCAGGTAGGTGCGGAACAGCACCCGGTTCACCCGGATTCCGGAAAACAGCGCGGCCGTGGGATTCGTTCCCAATAGACGCATTTGGATGCCCAGCGCCGTCCGACTCGACAGCAGCCACACCAACACGGCGGCGGCGGCGAAGAACAGGAACGGTATCGGCACTCCCCACAGACTGCCGTTGCCCAGGGCGAGAAACGATTCCGGAAACCCGTGGACAGCCCGTCCACGGGTGAGGACCAATCCGGCTCCCGCGAAGAGCTGCATCGTGCCCAGGGTCGCCAGGATCGGCGAAACCTCCAGGCGTGAGATCAACAGTCCGTTCAGGCTGCCGCAACAAGCTCCGCACGCGACGGCGACGACGACGGCCAGCACAATCGACGTCGCTGTCCCGCCCAGCGGCTCACCGCCCGAAAGCTCTCCGGTCAAGATCATCGCTGCGAGGATGCCACAGAGATTTGCGATGGCCACCACGGAAAGATCGATGCCACCGGAGAGCATGGCAAGCAGCATGGCGAACGACAACAACGCTAGTTCCGGGAACTGAAACGCCATCGACTGGAAATTCACCACGCTCAGGAACTTGCCTGGGTTCAACACACTCATCGTGACGAGCACGGCGACCGTCAGGGCCACCAGCGTCAGGTCGCTGCCGTGTGATCGCAGGATCGCCAGCAACCCGCCACGGGATTCGAGAGAGCTGATAGAGCCCTTTTCGGATACGTTCATTTGCGTCTCCCCGAGTTTCGCCCCATGCGTCGACGCCATGCCGCCATGCCCGCGCTGACAATGATGATGGCCCCAACAGCGACCTTGTGCCACTGCGTGGGCAATCCCATCAGGATCAGGCTGTTGCCGATGATCACCAGGAGCAGCGTTCCCAGGAGCGTGCCGATGACCGTTCCCTTGCCGCCGGTAATGTCCGCCCCACCGACGACCACCGCGGCAATGACGGTCAGTTCAAGTCCGGACAGATCGAAGGGATTGGCGTTCCGCATGTTCGACGCATGGATGATCCCCACGACTCCGGCCAGGCATCCGACCAAGGCGAAGATGAAGAACCGGATCCGCCGGATATTGAACCCCACGCGGCGCGCCGCCTCCGGCGCCCCGCCCAGGGCGTAGATACCCCGTCCCAGCAGCGTGTGATTGAGCAGAAACTGCACGAGCAGCGCGACGCCGACAAGCATGAAGAAGGAAACGGCCAGCCCGATCGTTTCACCTCCGGGGAGCTGCTGGCGAAAGAGTTGGGCCCTGGAGAACGCGACCATCGACTCCGGCAGATCCGTAATGATCCTCGTGCCGACAAATGCCAGCAGGCCACCGCGAATCAGGCTGGCGGTGCCCAGCGTCACGATCAACGCGGGTAGCCGGAAGAAGTGAATGAAGACCGCGTTGAACACTCCCAGCAGCCCGCCCGTGGCGGCGGCCATGCCAAAGAGGACCGCGATGTGGTCCCCCAGGCCGGTCGCCCCCGCGATCAGACAAGTGACATACATGCTGAAGGCCGCGATGGCCGGGAACGAAATATCGATGTCGCCCGAGATCAGGATGACCAGCACACCCAGGGCCAGCAGACCGAGCGTGACACTGCTCTTGAGCAGGTCGAAGACATTGCCCAGGGACCAAAACGCCGGGTTCTTGATCCCGATCGCGACACAGAGCAGCACGACCAGAACCAACAGAACGAATTCGTGCGTTTGGAATAGCTTTCTCATCTCTCGCACCGTGACTGAAACGAGGTCAAACGGCTCGCGAGGCTGTCTGCGTCGCAATCCGCACCGGACAGCTCATCAACCAGTCGGCCCTGATGCATGACCAGGATTCGGTTGCAGTTGCCAGCCAGTTCGGGCAGATCGTCGGAAATGATCAGGATGCCCATCCCGCGCGCGGCCAATTCGCGCAACTGGTCGTGAATCGCCTGCTTCGAGCCGACATCGACGCCGACCGTCGGGCCGTTCAGAATCAGAATGCCGGGCTGGGTGGACAGCCATTTCGCCAGGACGACCCGCTGCTGATTCCCGCCCGAGAGCGCACTGACGGGGATCTGACCCGACGGGGCCTTGATGGCCAGCTCCGTCAACCACCCGTCGGACTCTTTGCGGAGACGCGACGGCGGAATCAGGCCGGCGCGGTTCCGCAAGGATGCGAGGTCGGCGGCGACCACGTTTCGCTCGACGGACTGCTCCAAGAAAAGCCCTTCCGCCAGCCGGTCCTCCGGCAAATAGGCGATCCCCGCCGCAATGGCATCCCGCACACTGTGAATCCTTTTGCTTTCCCCGCGAATCAGTAACGTGCCGCCCACGCAAGGCCGGATCCCGAATAGCATCAGCGCCAGTTCCGTCTGACCTGAACCCAGCAGCCCCGTCAAGCCCACGATTTCTCCCGCACACAGCTCGAAACTCACCTCGCGAACCGTCCGGCCGCTCAGTCGGTCGGCCTTCAGCAGGGGTTGCCGTTGCCAATCACTGGGCAGCACGTAACGGTTCGCGTGCAACCGGCGTCCTGTCATGCGATAGGTAATCTCCGCTTCGTCAAACTCCGCCGCCGGGCCTTCCGCAACGACCTCGCCGTTGCGCATCACGGTCAGGCGGTCGCTGATCGCCAGCACCTCGCGCAGCTTGTGGCTGACAAACAGAATCGCCACGCCCTCCTGTTTCAATCGCCGCACGATCTTCAGCAGGGCCTCGACTTCGATCCCGGTCAACGCGGTCGTCGGTTCGTCCATGATGATCAGCCGGGCGTCGTGCAGCAGCGCCCTGGCGATCGCCACGAGTTGCTTTTGGGCGACGGACAGTTCCCCGAGCGGTTGGTCGAGGTCCATGTCCACGCCCAGGGCCGCCACGGCGTCGCGGGCCGTCTTCCTGACCGACCGCCAACGGACGAGCCACCGCGAGTGTTCCAGCAGGTCATTGATCGCCAGGTTCTCCCCCACGGTCAAGTTGGGAAAGAGAGAGAAATCCTGATAGATCACCTGAATCCCACGCCGGATCGCATCCACGGGGCGCAGCGAATCCAGTCGCTGATCGCCGATCACGATCGCACCGCCATCGGGACGGCAGGCGCCCGAGAGGATCTTAATCAGTGTCGATTTGCCGGAGCCGTTTTCACCGGCCAGCGAATGAACCTCGCCGGGCTCAATACGCAGCGAGACGTTCCGCAGTGCGTGAACGCCACCGAACCGTTTGTCGATTCCTTCCAGCGCGATGAATGGGCTCGCCGATTCCATCACTTCGCCTCGAATTGGGCGAGGTTGTCCTTGGTGACATCCATCCACGCGGAACCGTAGAATAGATTCGGTCTGTCGGGCGAGCGGGCTAGTTCGCGATAGCCGTCAATGCCCAGGTCGGCACCCTCCTGCACCGTCTTGCCCTCCAACTGCATCACGGCCAGTTTGTTCATCGCGTAACCGGCATCGGCCGGGTCCCAGAACGAGATCAGCTTGGCGGCGCCGCTCTTCAGATACGGCCCTGAAACCGATACGAGGCTGGTGCCCACGACCTGAATTTTCTCCTGCAGCCCCCTCTCCTCGACCGCGAGCGCCGCACCCGGGACGGTTGACATGGCGCTGCCCAGAATCCCCGTCAGGTTCGGATAGGTCGTGATCAACTCCTTCGTCTTCTGATAGGCCAGGTTCTGGTCATCGTAGTCCTCGATCTTGACCGCAGCATTGACCATGCCGGGGTACTTTTCTTCTTGATGAGCGACCGCCGCGTCCACCCATTCGTTGTGAGACTTCGACGTGAGGCTGCCGACAAAGGTGGCGTATTCACCTTTTTCGCCCATGTAGCGGGCCAGGTGGTCCATCAGGTGGCGGCCATATTCCGCATTCTCAAACGGCTCGATAATCAGATCCGCGTTCTGTTGGGAAGAGGCCTCATGGCTGATCACCACGATGCCCCGCTCCCGCGCCTTCTTCAAGACCGGCTCGACGGCCTCGACGGAAAACGGCACCACACAGATCGCATCGACTTGCTGCGCAATGAGTCCTTCGATGATCTGCACTTGCTCGGCCGCGTCCGCCTTGGCCGGGCCCAACACGAAGACCCGATGCCCCGTATCCTTGCCGAACGCTTCGACCCCCTGACGCATCGTCTCGAACCAGGCGATACCGTCCACCTTGACGACCGTCGCGATCACATATCGCTTGTTGCCGTCCGTGGCCTTGTCGGGGGAGCAACCCACCGGCACAAGAGCCAGACACATCAAGCCGGCAAGCCCCAACCATCGAATGACGCTCATGGAATTCTCCTTCTCTTTCATGGTTACTGCTTCTTTGGCGGCAGAGCGGTCGGCTTGCCGTTCAAGGTGTCCCAGAAATTTTTCTTCATCGCCGGAACGTCGATTTCATGGACGACATCAAGATTGGTGGGTCCTGTGGTGCGTTCGGGTCTGAACGGCGACTGAGGGTGCAAGATCGAGGGTTCCACTCTCGTCAGCCAGGGTTTCTCCAGATGTTTGGCTATGACATAGGAGAGCACTCCTAGATCATACAGTCCTTTGTACGTACCGGGCGGAACCCTGGTAGGATTATTGACATAATTTAATGTTCGCGTTTTAAGATAATCACCTAAAGGATTACTGGGATATAAAGCTACATCCGTGTCTGGGTCAAAATTGATGCTAAAGCCCGTAGGTCTTTCCAGAAACATCACGAATTCAGTGCCACTCTCAGCGGTCGCTTTATAGGTTACCCAAGGGGCCCAAGGGTCCCTGCCGCCGTTGGCATGGGTGGAAGCTCCACCAGGCCCGCCGCCAAGCCAGCAGATGCGGATTCGACGGCTGAATTCCGTTGCCCATCCCTGCTGCCGGGCCTGAAGTAGCGCGCTGGCAACATTGCCAAGTGGGCCAATCGGAAGCACCCAGACCGGATTGTCCGGTGATGCGCCCCGGGCAGCCGCCAGGATGGCATTACTGGCGTCCGTGATGACCGGTTGGGTGTCAAACCATGTGTCGCTGGTAAGGCCCAAATACCTGAAAGGTTGTTTGGCTCCGCGAAATACCATTGGCACCCGTGAAGCCGGCAACCCGCTCTGTTTTGCCAAATCCAGGACCTTCATCAGCTCGTTATAACTTGCCGCTTCGCCACACCAATCAACAAACGGCTCTGTTTGTTTCTTCTGATCCTTCCAGCCAATCCAAGTAATGGTGGTGATAGCCAAAACGTCCAACTCACTGAACAGCGCGTAGGCGATGGCGTGCTGGTCATCGATTTCGTTAGCGGCGTCAGTGTCGAGAATGACCTGCGGCAAGTGTACGGTTTCCGGCGTGTGAACGCGCACGATGGCGGAGGATAGCTCGTTGAATACTTCGCCCACCTTGGATCCCGCGACAATGCGGTAAACCCCCGGTTTCTGGAACGTGTGGCTGACCGACGGGCCGTCAGCCGTCGCCCCGTCCCCCAGCGTCCAGTGAGGGTCGCTCGGATTGCCGCTGAGTTTGAACGTCACGGGCTTGCCAGCCAGCACCGGCCCATCGAGCGGAACAATCGCCACAGCACTCGTGGACTGGTTCTGCGCGATGGCCAAACCCGGCAACAGGCTGGTGATGAGACCGCATACCAGCAAGGCTGAGGCCGTCTGGCGAATAAGCTGACTTCGTTTTGACATAATCATCCTCCCAGTTTTGACCCGGCGCACTACCTGGGAACCGATTTGGCGGAATAATCCGGGTCCCACACTCTCGGATCTTTGAGAACATCGACCATGGCCGCAATCATGCCCTCATAGTTGTTGGAACCATCGGGCAAGTGGAGATGCCCGTAAGGGTTGACGTTGACGTTTGTATAGAAGCGGTTCAAGACGCCATTGTCGCGAAAGCTTGCGGGCACGTTCATGTTCCGCCGCTGCGCCCCGGTCACCAGGTGCTGGTTGAACAGCCATACCACAGTACCTCCGTCCACAATTCCCGCGTCTTGCTCTTTGATAACTTTCGTGTGGTAAAAATCTTTGATCAGAAAATTTTTCGGTAGCGGGTCGTACTGCTTCTTTGACTTGTCATAACCTCCATCGACCTTGGCAAAGCCTTCCCGCATGTTGACCACGGGGGCCCTCATCGCGGTCACGTAGGCAGACCACCCGTCATGCGAGTTGTAGGTGGCCATCAACTGGCCGGCGCCGAAAACAATCATTCGCTTGGCGATGTCGGGCCTTTCAAGTAACGCCGTGGCAACCGTCGTTAACTGGCCGCCGCAGAAGACGATCAGCGGATTGTCGGGCGTGGAGGCGTCGGCCTGCTCGATGATGAACCGTGCACCGTCCGAAAGCTCGTACTTGGTGTCGTCGATCTTGCCACTCTCCGGCATGACCAATCGCTCCTTGGCACCGCCGATGTGCTCAGGAACCCATAGCCCGGATTGGATCGCCAGGTTGCGGTAGTGGTTGTATTGCCTGACCATACCCGCGTATCCGTCCTCCTGATGCGAGTTTCTGGTGACGATGAAGCCTTTGAAATTAACCCTCCCGAGCTTGTACTGGGCCGCCAGATAGCCAAAGTCCAGCGCGTCGAAATAGAAGTCGTTATCATAGATCACCCGGTTGGTCGGCTTGTCCGCGCGAATACCGTCGATCCGCAGACCGCTGTCTGTGATGCGATAGCCCGGGCCCCACTGATTGTCCGCCGTGTCCGCCGCGGCGCAGGCCGGCAGCAGGCTGGCGATGAGGCCGCAAGCCATCAAGATTGCGACCATCTGGCGAATAAACTGACATTGATTTGACATAATAATTCTCGCTGTTTTCAGTGCGTTATCAATTCTGCCGCGTTGGCGGCAGAGCGGTCGGCTTGCCGTTCAACGTATCGAAGAAGTCGACTTTCATCGCTTCCGCGTCGATTGTTCGAATGATGTAAACGTTTGTTGGCGACTCGACCTTCTGCCACCGATATTCCTGATCCGGACCGAGCACTGCCGAGGGCTCGACCAACGTCAGCCAGGGTTTCTCCAGATGGTTGCCAATGACCATGGAGATCGTCGCCACATCGAAGAGCGCTTTCTCGTGAGCGGGCGTGATCGCTTCCAGGTATTCGCCCAGCCGGTTGTCGGGATAGAGTCCGGACTCAACACGCTTGTCCATGGTGATGCTGGCACCGGTGGGATTCTCCAGGATGATCCAGAGATCGACATCGCTCTGACCGGCCACAAAGACCGACCAGGGGTCGCTGCCTCCGTTGTGGCTCCTGGCGTTGACCCGTTCCGGTCCACCACCCAGCCAGACGATTTTCATCCGGCTCTTCAGGTCCAATCCTTCTTCACGGGCAAGAAGAATCGCGCTGGCAATGTTGGTACACGGTCCGACAGGAAGTACCCACACCGGATTGTCGGGCGAGGCGCCACGCGCCGCCGCAAGAATCGCTTCGCTGGCTTCGCATTTGATCGGCTGCGTGTCCGACCAGTTGCCACTGGCGGGAACCTGCAACGGCACTTTGGCACCGCGGAACGCCCGGGGAATTTGGTTTTCGGTACGATGCTTCAACAGGCCGCTGATGCGGCTGAGCTCGATGATGTAGAGAATCTCGCCATAGTTGATCGGCTCCTGTGCAGCGCCGAAGTGATTGATGCGGTGGGGACCGTGATGGGCGCTGTTGATGCCCAGCACGTCCACGTTGCTGAACAGGCCGTAGGCGATGTAATGCTGGTCATCGACTTCGTTGCGAGCGTCGGTGTCGAGAAAGACCTGCGGCAAGTGCCGGGTTTCCGGCGTGTGAACGCGCACGATGGCTGAGTATAGCTCGTTGAATGTGTCGCCTGCCTTGGATCCCATGACGACGCGGTAAACCCCCGGCTTCTGGTACGTGTGGGTGACCGATGAGCCTTCAGCCGTCGCTCCGTCCCCCAGTTCCCAATGAGCGTCGCTCGGGTTGCCACTGAGTTTGAATGTCACGGGCTTCCCTGCCAGCACCGGGCCATCGAGCGGAACAATCGCCTCTGCACGCGCGCGGCGCGCCTCCCGGGGGGACGGGTCTTGCGCGGCAGCGAACCCCGGAAAGGCCAGCGAACCAAGCAGCAGAGCGGTGAGGAATGTGAAAGTGTGTTTCATGGCCGTTCCTTTTTCTGAGTGATTGATAGGGGATTTGACTGACGGTGTTCGGAGCGGCCGGGACGGTTGCCGATCGCAAGCTCGCTGATCGTCGCGAGAGGATCTTGCCATTACTCCTCGCGGCGGCCTGATTCCAAGCGAAGCGTTGCCGCAAACTCCTCGACCGCTTGCATCGCTCCCGTAAAACTCAGCCGCGAGAGTGCGGTGTGGCTGGTTCCATGGTTGCTCCATTTGCCGGTGTCTTTTCTCATCCCACGATCGGGCCTCCTTCTAATGATTTACTGAAAGATTTCAGTTGCATTCTAGCCATGACGGTCGTTATTCTAGCAACAGCGGTTCATTTCCCCAAGGAAATCTCACGAAAAAGGAGCGTCTTCGGGCGAATTTCAACCGAAGGCGGTTGCTCTTTAACTAAAACAGGCTATAGTTTCAGTAAAACCACGCGAGTGGAGGCGAAATGGCAACAAACATCAAAGACGTCGCTCGTGAAGCAGGGGTATCTATCGCGACGGTTTCGCTTGTGTTCAATCGCAAGCCTGGCGTGGGGAGGGAAACTCGAGAGCGGGTGCTCAGGGTAGCCAGGGATCTGGATTATCGACGGGCCCTTCCGCGTGGGGACGATGTCCCCAAGGGTAGGACTGTCCGGTTCCTCAAGATCTCGCGCCACGGCCACACGGTGAACAGAGACCACGACAGCTTCATCGCGGACTATATCGCCGGCCTCGACCAGCAGGCGCGTCTCTCGAAGTGGACGGTCGAGGTCAACATGTTCGCCAATGTCAGGGCCGAGGAGACGGTGCAGTTCCTGTCCACGGTCTCGGCGGATGGTGCGATTGTACTTGGCACCGAATTGGGTGTCGACGAGGTATGCGCATTCGGGAAAGCCGCGATCCCGGTCGTGATTCTCGACACCTACTACGGCCATCTGCCGCTGGACTTCGTCGACATGAGCAATGAGGCCGCTGCGTTCACGGCCATCTCGCATCTCGTCGCGCACGGACACCGCGAGATCGGATTCGTCAAGGGGGATGTGGAAGTGGCCAATTTCCGTCTGCGTGAACAAGGCTTTGTCGATGCGATGAGGCACTTCGGACTCCAGGTGAACGCCGAGAGCATCGTACCTGTCGATGCGACGTTCGATGGCGCGTACCGGGACATGGCGAAGTACTTGGCAGGCGGCGCCAAGCTCCCCCCGGCGCTGTTCATCTCGAACGACATCATGGCCTACGGCGCCATGAAGGCCATGAAGGAGGCGGGTATCCGCGTGCCCGACGATGTCTCGGTGATCGGGTTCGATGATCTCCCGCTGAGCGCGGTGATGGAAACGCCTCTCACGACCATCTCCGTGTCGAAACGCGATATGGGAAGGAGAGCCTTCGACCTGCTGGCCGCGCGCATCGCCGAAGGACGCGACCGTCCGGCAGAGAAAGTCCTTATCGACGGCGCACTCATCGTACGCGACAGCGTGCGAGCGAAATGAGGTACACGAATCGCGCAGCCACTACGGCATGCTCATACGTCTGGCCTGCCGAAGCGGCGGAGGGTCGCGCTGGCGGTGTGCGGGAGGACGGACTGGCTGGCGAAGACCGTGCAAGAAGTCGAAGCACCACTCGGCCTGGACACCGAAAACAAGGCCTGCCCCCGGCGAAGCACGCAACGAGACGCGCGGCTTCGACCTGCAGTTGGCGCTCCGTCTCCTGGCTCTCCAGTTCCTCGGCCGCGACTTCGGCAGCCAGCATCCACAACTGCGTGGGAATTCTCCTTTTCTTGTGAACCGCGAATTAGGGAACCACATACGGTTCCGGATATTGCGTTGCGGCCGCCAGGGCGATCCAGTGCGGATCGCCGTAGACCCCCGCCCGCGAGAAATCGAAGGGGACAAAGCCGATCTTCGCGGCGGGTGAGTCCGGAAGAAGTCGAAAATCGCGCTGCTCCGGATCGACGAACTTCGGGTCCGCGATGATCGAGCCGGCGTCGTGCCCGGCCGCTTGCCATTGCTCGAATGTCTTGCCGATGAAATCGATCGGCTGCCCGCCTGCACGCCAATACACGTTGTTGCGCATGGTCACCTTCGAGCCGCGCTGCCAACCGCCGTAGCCCAACAGTCGGCCGGTGTCCCAGTAGACGATGTTCCGCTCGAAGGTAAAGGACAGATGCGGCTCGGCCCGCGTGACCGCGACCTGACCTTCTTCGCTGAACGCGAAGATGTTGTTGCGGACCAGATTCTCCTTCCCATAGTGCTGGTGAAATCCCCCGTCGCGAACGTTATAGACCAGATTGTCTTCGAATCGGATGCCGGTGCTTCCTTCGTCGGGGTACAGTCCCCACCCGCCGTATCGCGTGGCATAGACGTTGTGAATCACGTTGTGACTGACACTCGTGCCTTCCGAGGGTCCGAGCGTGTATACGGCCCCCATGTCGCTGAGGATCCGATAGCCGATGTGGTGCAGGTGGTTCCACTCAATCGTATTGCGTTTCGCCCCGCTCTCGTCGTAACCCCAGCGCCAGCCGACCGAGACGGCGGTATAGAAAAAGTCCGCGACGTCGCAATGGGTGATCGTGTTGTCGGCACTATGTCCGATCCAGATCCCGACAGCGCACGGCATGATGCGACCGCCGCTGTGGATGATGCAGTTGTGGACGGTAATGTTCCCGGTTCGAATCGGCTCCGGCACCAGCCCCGGTTCGCCGATTCGCACCCCGGTGATTCCCAGGTCGAACATGCGCGTTCGCTCGACGCGGCAGTCCCGGCACGCGCGCCGGAACCAGAATGCGGTGGTTCCGATATGCTCCACTGCGCAGCGATCGAACCGGACATCGCGGGCGCAGTTGAGTTCCACGGCGACCGAGTCGACGCTCAGAGCCGCCTGATGTGGACGCTGCCCCTCGGGTGGAATGCGAAACTCGGCGTGGCGGAACGTCAGTCCCTCGAATCGCAAATGCGCGACCCACTGTCCGGGATCCTCCTCGTTTCCTTGCACGACCACGAACCGATCCAGTCGCGGCGCGACGACCTGGGCCGTGGCCATGTCTTCTCCCGCCCGGGGGTAGTAATACAGCCAGCCGTCCCGGTCGAGAAACCACTCGCCCGGCGCGTCCAATGCGGCCAGGAAGTTCTCGAAGAAGAAGAGGCAATCACGGGTCATCCGATTCCAGTGTTTCATTCGGGACCCGAACGTGGTGAAAACACCTTCGTCGGGCGAGATGGTCTGCAGCCACTCGCGGGTCGTGTCCCACTTGTGGAAGACCAGCACTTGCACGTCCTGCAATTCGGTTTCACTGAGATTCGCCAGCGGCGCCAACGGCTCCGGGCGCACGGGAAAGGTGTGTTGGAACCGACCCGGCTGGTCGGCCAGTTCCTGCTCGACCACGTCGCCGGCAAGCTGATGAAAATGCCAGTAGTTCGGCGTCCGGGCGCGCACCGCGCGTTGCTGATTGACCCACAATTGTTCGAAACGCCAGCCCGCCCCTTCTTCCTGATCAGGGTCCGCGACGCGCGTCTTCCACACGCTCGGGCGATCCGGATCGGGCTGCCAGGACGTGATCGTTCGGCCACCACTGAACACCACCTGTTCCCCATTCGCCGCGCGGTACCGCACGGGTGCGTCGGACGACGCGCCCGAATCGGCGGCGGAGAACTCGAGGGGCTGGTCGAGTTGGTACTGCCCGCCCCGTAGCGTGACTGTGACCCCTTCTTCGGGACGCGCCTTGCGTGCGGCCCGGGCCGCACGCTGTGCGCGGTGAATCGTGGCGAATGGCTGGTCACGTGTCCCCGTCTGCATGTCGTCGCCGCCGGGCGCCACAAACAACTCGGTCGCCGAGGCCAGTCCCGTGATCAGCGCAGTCATCAAGCACAGGATTCCAGCAATCTTCATCGTATGAACCGTCGGTCTTACTCGACGAGGCACCGTTCGAGAAATAACTGACGCACCTTCTGCCCCCTCACCCTGCCCTCTCCCACGATGGGCGAGGGGACATCGGACAGTTATTTCTCGAACGGTGCTAAATGGTCGTGTCATGGTGGGGTGTCCTTTCGTCTGTATCACCTTCCCGGGTCAGTCACTCCTCGGTTCCTCGCGCTTACTATATCCGATTCCTTGCCGGCGAGTGAGACAGGGAAATCAAAACGCGGGGATTTCCAGCAGATTCGTGGAGGCCAGCAGATTCAAATTGCGTACGGCTCCCGTTGTGGGCGGCTGACCAGCGCGCTGGCCTGGGCGTCGCCGATGAAATCTTCTTTCTCGGGATCCCATCGCAGCTTCCTCCGAAGCAGCATGGCGATGTTGCAAAGGTGGCACGAACTGACGCTGCGATGGTGGGCAAATGCGTCGGAAATGGGCTGTTGCCGGTCGCGCACGCTGGCAAAGAAGTTGGCCATCAGTTCGACGCTCGCCTGGTCGATGCCAGAGTTCGTGCCGCCGGTGGCCACCGATTCGGGATCGATCGGGCGGCCCTTGTACAGTTTGACGATTTCGTCGCCCAGTCGCTGCCGATCGGCTGCCGTTAGCTCCTCGATCGCTTTGCCGGTGATTCTGCCCCGGTTGACCAGGATTCGGCCGTCCTCGCCTTCCAGCACGATGCCGTTTTCGCCTGGCTTGATGACGATGGACGACCCATTAGCGAATGTGACCGTCACGTCGAAGGTGGTTGCCGTGTTGTGACCGTTGGGCAGCTTCACGCGGCCCGCGAAGAAGTCGACCGGATCGACGTCGTCGGGGAAGTTGGGGAACTGCCCGCGGCCCTCGGCCTCGACCGGCCCGGAATGATCGTAGCCGAGTGCCCACTGGGCGATGTCCAAATGATGAACGCCCCAGTCGGTAATCTGGCCGCCGGAGTATTCGAGCCACCAGCGGAAACTGCCGTGGCAACGCTGCGGTGTATAGGGAACCACGGGACATTGGCCGAGCCAGGCGTCCCAGTTCAGGTGGCCGGGCGGGTCGGTGGAGGGAAACACGCCACCGCCAGGTCCGCCGCCGATGCCGCAGGTGGCCTTGATCCGCTTGCCGAGCCGGCCGCTCTGGGCGATGGCCACGGCCAACAGGAACTGGGCGCTGCTGCGCTGTTGCGTACCCACCTGGAGAATTCGACCGGTCTCGCGAACCACCTGGCACAGCTTCTTGCCCTCGTCGATGGTCAACGTCAACGGCTTTTCGCAGAACACGTCCTTACCCGCCTTCATGGCGTCGATGCAGATCTTCGCGTGCCAGTGGTCGGGCGTGCCGACGGTCACCACGTCGACGTCGTCGCGTTCGAGCAGTTCGCGGTAGTCGGTATAGGCAACGCAAGGACCGCTACCGGCGAATCGTTCGGCTCGCTGGCGGTCGACGTCGGCCGCGGCCACTTTGCTGCCCAGCGCGCAGGCGAGGTTTCCGACGTACGCCCCGCGCCCGCCCACGCCAACGCAGCCGACGCCGATTCTTTCGCTCGGAGGAGTCTCGTTTGCCCCGCCGAGTACGTGACGAGGGACGATGGTCCAGGCGGCTCCCGCCGCAGCGTCCTGAAGCCATTGACGACGCGTGATGTGCTGCAACATGTTCGTTCCCCCTCCCATTCGTGGTGGTGTTTGCAAAACGTGCCAAGTGGTCCATCAACTCCGCTCCGTAACCGGCTTGCAGGTTCCGGCTATCTGCGGCATCCCGGGCTCACCCACGCGGCAAGCAGTTCTGCCCCCGGTTCTGTCCGTTCATTCTCCAACTTGGCAAATTTGTTGT
>Ga0351901_1051_pt1 | contig 37106 bp, 37 predicted proteins | sample BONcelHT113001D4_FD_206875 | JGI IMG/M metagenome (GOLD analysis project Ga0351901, IMG submission 206875) | Enriched cells from coal bed in the Powder River Basin, Montana, United States - BONCAT cells T11 rep1 HSBNCT.T11.300.1.D4 ...
CGTAGCCGGTCAGATGACAATCTCAGTTCTTTGACAAGACGACAGTAACTGCGATTATCCTGGGGAGCTGAATTCTCCATGACGCGTCCGTAATTTGTTCGCTCACCCGGTCGGGTTCAACGCGATGCGGAGCTCACGAGGAATGACATCCCTCTCTTCAAGTTCAGCCCTTCGACAGGGTAAGACTTCCGGGGTTCTTCCCCGGCTTGTTTCCAGCCACCACACCGCCAAGAGTGGTGACGGCCTTGTCTACTATGGCTTCTGCTGACTTCTGCCCCATCACGGCAACCGTTACCGGAAACCGCGCTTTTCTTGCGAAACGCATGTGGAGCAGATCTCCCCGGATAAGAACGTGCCTGCGCGCTGTAGCGCTTCGGCGCGCAAGCGTGAACTGTCGCTACACAACCGCAGCATTTACCACTTCTCTCGAACCCATGGGACTTCGTCATGTGGTGCTGACTTGCCCAGATTGTGGCCTTATATGCTGTTTCTGTCCGTCGGCTCATAGCTTTGCGCTCCGGCTTCCTGTCAACGGCAATCGAAAATTGACCCACTTTACCGTATGGTCGGCAATTGAAAATTGACCCACCCTCCAGTCAGTCATCAATCTGAACTGTCGTCAATTGCTGGCCTAAAATACCGGAACGTCGCTTTTCCTTCAGGCGGTAGCTGTCGCCTCTGATTTGAATGACATGAGCATGATGAAGCAACCGGTCGAGCATTGCCGATGTCAGTGCCGTGTTGCCGCCAAAGGCCTGCTCCCACTCGACCGGAATTCCGGGGACACCATACGCAATTATTCCTTGCCTTACAAACAGCATCAAATTAGTGTCCACACATGGCACGTATCGCTCGTATCATTGCAACTGGCATACCTCATCACATAACCCAACGCGGAAACCGGAGAATGACCACCTTCTTTCGGGACGAAGATTACCTGCAATACATCTCGCTGATGGCTGAGTGGTGCCGCAAGTACGGCGTGGAAATCTGGGCGTATTGCCTTATGCCGAATCATGTTCATCTCATTGCGGTGCCGGAGTCTGAAGACGCCCTTCGCCGTGGGATCGGCGAGGCGCACCGGCGCTACAGCCGCATGATCAATTTTCGCGAGAACTGGCGGGGACATCTCTGGCAGGGGCGTTTTGCTTCGTTTCCGATGGACGAAACCTACCTTCTCGCCTCGGCTCTTTATGTAGAGATGAACCCTGTGCGCGCCAACCTTGCGCCGGACGCAGCCTCATGGCCATGGAGCAGCGCGCGGGCGCACCTGACGGGAAAAGATGACGAACTGGTCAAGGTAGCGCCGCTTCTTGAGATGGTGGGTGACTGGAAACAATTTCTTGCCGGAGCGGAGGATGAGCGGCTGGATGATATCAGGAGACACGAACGTACTGGGAGGCCGCTTGGTGCTGACAGTTTCGTCGAGCAACTGGAAACCGCAGTTGGTCGAACACTTACACGGGAGAAACCGGGGCCGAAGGGAAAGCGGAGTTAAGTATGGTGTCCCCAGATTTATGCAGATTTATGTGTCCCCAGATTTATGCAGATTTGTTACAGATTTGTTATCAGATCTGTTTGTGGGATTGCACCAGTGCATCGCCCAGGTGATGAACAACACCCTGACGGTACGGCAGCCGGGGATATGAGGGGATGCCACCACAGCATGTGCCGCAGATTCAAAACAGTTCGGGGCCTGGGATCAGACCTCCTGACCGAGCTACTTTGCACTTGGTTGCATGAATGTTGGGTTAGGCCTTGTTGTGAGGAAGCTTGCACAGTCTTCATAAAAAAAGTTCATGGTGAATCTGCGAATCAGGTACTCCGGCCTCACGCATCGCCTCTTCCAATTTGGTGACCATTACAGGCGGTCCGCAAACCAGGAAGATGCATTCCTTCAAATCTCTCCGCAGGTACTTTTCAAGCAGATCCGTTGTGATAAACCCTTTCTCTCCCTCATACTCCGGCTCACCGTCAAGAACATGAATTATCCTCACGTTCCGAAGCGTATCAAACTCTTCCTTGTAAATTATTTCTTTCTCGGTTTTATTTCCATAAAACAGGAAAGCCGTGCGGTCGGTCTGCTTTTCCAGAAACCTGATCAGTCTTCGAAAAGGGGTTATACCGATTCCTCCGGCAATCATCACCAGCGGCCGTGTATCAGTCACGGCATCCCAGGTAAACACTCCGTAGGGCCCGTCGATCGCTACCGCTTCCCCTGGTGATGCGTCCTGGAGAGCTGTACTGGTCTCACCGGCAGCTTTGACGGATATGGAAACAGCACCGGTCTTGGCATCAAAATCTGAAACGGTGTACGGGCGGGGCGTGCCCCTTGGGCCTCGCCGGAAGTAGATGAATTGACCGATGCGCGGCTCAATCTTTTTATCGTCGGGAACCATTGTAATTTCCACGACATCGGACGCCACCGGTTGGACCTCGGAGATTTTGTACGGAATAGCTGTAAGGCCCAGACGAAAAAACAACCTGTAGACAAACCCAACCACGGCGGCCGAGGCAAAGCCCGCCCACACCCATTTCAAAGCGCTATTGTTAATCGTCATGCCCAGCATGAAGCTATGAAGAAAAACCATCGGGATCATAAGGTAACTGGTCAGATGCAGCAGGTACCACCCTCTGGCGCTGAATTTTTCTCGCAATACGGTACTTGTAACGACGAGAAGCAAAAGAATCAGAAGCGCCGCAATGCCTGTGATGACCATAAAATCGAACAACCGGGCAGGATTTAAAAGCAAAATATTCCGGTTATGCTTTTCAAGATAATAAAAAGTTATGAACACAGGATGAACAAGGATCATTGCGCCGGCCATTATCCCTAACTTCTTATGCAGATCCACTGCCCAAACCAGGTCTTTGAGAACTCGGGAAACCAGGCCTCGGAATCCGAGCAAAAACTGCCACACAAGCACAACGGCCACTGTTAAAGATCCGGTTTTTGCGAGCAGCTTGAAAGTGACCAGAGAGCGGGAAGGTTCCTGAAGAGACAAAAAGAAGAGCGGAGTAAGGGAGGTCAAAACAATTAATAGCAGCACAATTTTTTTCTCGCGATTTACTTTCGACAACTTTCCGATTTTACTCATTTTTGCCTCCATCATGCGCCGGCTTCTTGCACCGGAAAGATCAGCAAAATAGGGCGACAACCATCTACACCTGCCTGAAGAATATCGTTAGGCTTCGGCAGGGTAGAACGTATCCGATCTCGACTTCTCCTCCAAACGTGCGGCGCCGCTCGTGTCCCGCATCCCTACCTCGTCATCAGGTCAAAACACATCTTAAAGCTATCATAAGCCTCAGAGGTGTCAAGGTGGGAAACCGACAGTGTCAGGTCTCCACTTATGACATTGTCACAGGTGGAGACCTGACACCCACTGCTCTTTGACACCCACTGCTCTTAATGCTCAATATACTGAGCATTGATGGCGCTTGGAACAATCAGCATGAAATTCTCCTGCCTTCTTTTCAGTAACCGCATATACCCGGGAGTACAGTAGATCTGCTCTTTGCAATGTTTCGGGCGTTCTCGCAAGTCAAGTTTGCTGCATACAATAAATTCAGATAAGGGCGAGTGGAGTGTTGGCCAGAAAACCGGTCATCTTTCTTATAGGGAAGTTGGCCATGACGTATGTATATAAAAACTAATGTGTTGCGTCAAATTGATGATTGTAATATGGTGACGTATGGGTGACCTGGCGGGAGGGTGGCCGGTCTGATCAATAAGGAGTTATGTTCTGAGGAGCGATTGGTGCAGATTGTCCTATTGAGGCACGGAAAACCAAAGATCAGAACAGATCTCCGGCTGAGTGCTGCAGAGTGGGGAACCTGGGTTGCTGAATACAATGCGGCCGGTATCGATCCTGAAGTTCCACCTCCAGAAAGCGCAATTGAGAAGGTGAAATCCTGCTCGTTCGCCGTGTGCAGCGATCTTGAGAGGTCAAGGAAGTCAGCCGATGCACTCGGAATCGAACGCGTAAGTATTTGTGAATCGATGTTCCGGGAACTGGACATGCCGCATGCTGGTTGGAGATATCCCCGGCTTTCTTTGGTAGCGTGGGCGGTGATATTCAGACTGATGTGGGCGTTAGGATACTCGAGAAACAGTGAATCGTTCAGGGAAGGCCGAGCAAGAGCAAGGCTCTGCGCCGAACGACTGGCGGAAATGGCGGCTGAACATGAAAGTGTTGTATTCGTGGGCCATGGAGCCCTCATCTGGTTTGTTTCAAGGAACCTTAATGCAATGGGTTGGTCTGGGCCGAAACGACCGCCCAGGAAGCACTGGGAATTCGGGGTATACCTGTACGAAGGAACATAACACTGCCTTCGAGAGCGACCTCGGAAAGCGCTGCGCGCTTCCCTCGGCGCCTCAAGGCGAACGTTATTCAAATGGATTCAGTAGTGAGTATGAAAAGAATCGCAACATTAGGTCCGCCGGGAACATTTTCCGCCAGGGCAACTTCGCAATATATTGCAGCTCAAAATGAGCCTTATGAGGTTGAGTACTTTTCTTCAATAGGAGGTGCTCTAAAGGCAATCGGAGGTTCATGTGAAATCGGAGTGCTCCCCATTGAAAACTTTTCAGAGGGGTTTATTCCTTTAGTTCTGGATCACTTAGTCAATGCTGATCTGGTCATCGTTGGTGAAGTAATATTGCCAATTAAATTTTCCCTCGTGAGCACTTCAAGCGAAATATCCGAAATTAATCAATTGTTTGTTCAATTCGTGGCAAAAGGTCAGTGCAGTCAATTTATTGAAACACTTGGTGAAATACTAATCGTTACCACCGAGAGCAATATGGAATCATTAGACCGTGCTCGCTGTGCTGCAGGTAATAGTGCTGCAATCGTGCCTTCAAACTCCTTTTGTTCTGGTGTCTTTACTATTGTGGTTGAAAACATACATGACTACAAGAATAACCAAACTCGCTTTCTTGTGTTTTCTGGCAGGGAGGTAATTGCAGAGGATAGTGGAGAAAGGGATTATAAGACGAGTATCATTGTATTAGATGACAATGATCATCCCGGGTTGCTCGGTGAAATATTGGCCTCTTTCTCCAAGCGAAAAATTAACCTGACGTCAATCATCTCTCGGCCGACTTGTACCGAATTTGGGAAATATCATTTTTTTATAGATTTTGATGGACATATCCGCGATTCAGAAGTTTCAGGCGCACTGAAGGAAATCGATAAAATTAACAAAGTTAAGATCATCGGGTCTTATCCAAAAGGGAAAGTTGTATAACCATTCATTCCAGCTGATCACCTTTGGCGATCGGTGAATTCAACGTTGGACAGGCAGGCCAGCTATGGGATTTACACTTGACAAAGTCGTGCCGTGGGGGCGTTCGCATGGCGAATACGTCAGTATGTTCAACCTCACCGCGAAGGATTTGAGTCTCCGCATCCTTGGTTGTGGGGACGGTCCTGCTGCATTCAATGCCGCGCTAACCAAATGCGGGGGAAGTGTCGTCTCGGTCGATCCGGTCTATGTTTTTGACACCGCGCAAATCAGAGGCCGCATCGCCGAAACATATGAAACCGTGATAGCCCAGATGCACAACAACCAAGGCGATTATGTTTGGGAAGACATTCCATCGGTCGAACAACTCGGCAAAGTTCGAATGTCCGCGATGGAAGAATTTCTCGCTGACTTCGATGCAGGAAAACAACAAGGCCGGTACATTGCAGGCGAATTGCCGTCATTGCCTTTCGAGAGCGGGAAATTCGACATTGCATTGTCGTCTCACTTCTTGTTCCTTTACAGCGCGCACTTATCAGCAGAGTTCCATATTCGAGCGCTGCAGGAAATGTTGCGTGTAGCACACGAAGTTAGAATATTCCCGCTGCTTGATCTCGACGGCGCTGCATCACCACATCTCAAGGCGGCGAATGAATATTTCTCAGCAAAGGGTTTCAGCGTAGATACCATGCGCGTACCTTATGAGTTTCAGCGAGGCGGCAATGAAATGCTGGTTGTCAAGCATGTCTAACATCGCGGTTGAGAGAGACGCTCCGCAAGCGGGCTTTGCCCGCCCGCTCCGAGCTCCTCACCTTAAACGTTGGACCAAACCGAGGAAAGTAATCCGCGCTCGGCTACCGGGGTTTTTCGGAGTGGCGACATCGGCGCAAAGTAGCGGAGCAGAAATGAGGAGTGGCGGTTTCGTGACGTTGGTGGCGGAACGGTAGAAAGAGTAGCTAGACATTGAGCCAAAACAAAGACAGATGGACGCTGGAAAGTTATTGTGCAAAAAAATACGTTACCAACTTGCGGCGGGATCAGCAAGAAATGTCGGTCATCCTTATGACCGTAATTAAGAAAGGAGAATGATCATGGAGTTTTGTATAGCTTGTGGCATGCCACTTGATAGCAAAGAGCTTATTGGATTAAAAACAGATCAAGGACTTTTTTGTATTCATTGTATCGACGAGAACAAAAAGGTGAAGTCTTGCGAGGAGATATTTGAAGGAGGTGTTCAGTTTTTTATGAGTGTACTTCCCAACGTGGATCGAAACTTTGCCGAAAAGATTACCAGAAAGAACATGACAGGGCAAACGTATTGGCAGGGGGGAAGTTATCCATGCCTGAATGGTGGAAAAGCAACCGATGACGAATTTCAAAAGGTCTTGCAGATCTTGGCAACAACTCCGCATTAGTTGTCATTCGGGCTAAGCAAGTTGCAGAGTTTTGCGGTGAGGACGCCGCAAAACTGTGTCAGAGAAGGAAGCTGGTGGAAAAACGAGGAGTAGCCACTGGATTGCTGTGGCGGAGTGACCACATCAAAGAAAACGAGGAGTCCCAACAAAGCAGATGGACGCTTAGAAATATGTAAGGGGTCAATGAAATTATGGAGATTACGCTCACAAAGGATGTTGAGAAGAAAATTATAGCCTCAATCAAACGCTATGCTTCCGAAAACCTCGAAACTGATATCGGAGAACTGCAATCATCACTGTTCCTGAAGTTCTGCTTGGAGGAAATCGGACCGGCTATCTACAACAAGGCTATCTCAGATGCTCAGGAATATATGCAGGAAAAGGCGCTGGATATTGAAAATAACTGTTTTGCCCCCGATTCTACCTATTGGGTCAAGCATGATAAAAAAGCAGCGCAACGTCGATCCGGGCGATGAAACTGTCGTTCAGTAATGCCGCTGAGGCGGTCGGAATGTATTTCCGCGCAACCTAAGGGGTGGTCTACCTTCGAGGGTTAGACCTACACAATTTGACAGAACCAGATAACCAACGGCAAGAAAATCAAATATCCAACCAGGCAGAAGCACCGGCCTGTAACCGCCGGTGTTCTCCCGACCCGTTATGCTCTCAAAAATGCAATTACGAAAAATGACAAATATCTCAATCCTCATAGCCCTGCTGCCAGTACTGGCAGCCGACGGATCTGTTACCAGCCATGAAGTAACCAGATTCCTGGCACAGTACATCGGATCAGAAGTTCCAGGTTTGCAATACACTGTCGTTGATGCCAAGGAGATTCTCTTCGAATTCGCGGGCGGTTTTGCCGATATTCAGAATCAGAAGACCATGACCCTTGATACTACCCTTATGGCCTACTCAATGACCAAGACCTACACCGCCATCGCAATTCTGCAATTGGCAGAACAGGGAAAAATAAGGCTGGATGACCCGATGGTTCGATATCTGCCAAGCCATCTCTACGGCGGACATAGAATAACCATTCGACATCTGCTCACACACACTTCCGGCCTTCGTAACCCGATTCCTCTTCGATGGGTACATCTGGCTGAGCAAAGTGCAGGTTTTGACGAAGATGCTGCACTTGCCCAGGTTGTAGCGGAGAATCCTAAGCTTTCATTCGAGCCAGGGCGAAAGTATGCATACTCCAATATCGGCTACTGGCTCCTGGGCAAAATCGTCGAGAGGGTATCCGGGCAATCGTATGATGATTACGTGAGAACTAACATCATTAGTCCGTTAGGTCTTTCCCCGCTAGAAATGAATTTCGTCATTCCTGATCCGGCGCGGCACGCCAATGGTTATCTTGCCAAGTACTCCCTGATGAATCTTTTAAAGGGGTTCGTCACTGATAGCAAGTTTTGGGGGGGGTACGAAGGTAAGTGGTTACGATTAAGAAGTCACCACCTCAACGGACCTGCATTTGGCGGACTGGTCGGAACCGCTCGCAGCTTTAACCGTCTTTTGCAGGACCAGATGCGGACAAAGTCGGTTTTGTTGAACACTGCAACCAAAAGACTCCTGGAGACTCAGCAAACAGATGGTCGGGGCAGGAAGATTCCGATGACGCTGGGGTGGAACGTTGGCCATGTGAACGGTACAGTCTATTTCTTCAAGGAGGGCGGCGGGGGTGGATTTCATAGTGAGATGCGTCTTTATCCGGAGAAGGACATTGCTTCGGTGGTGATGGTTAACAGCACCGTATTTAATTCAACCAAATTCTTGAACCGCATGGACCGTACGTTCTGGAGTGAAAATTGAATCGGCATAAGCCGCTAGACATAATGACTGACAGCTGATAATCCCTAACGGGGTTGCATTGAAGAGCTAGTCACCAATCAACTACGCCCCCTTAGAAGACCCATCGAGCTGAGAGAGCAAAATGAATACTATTTATCAGAATTTTAATTGCATCAAATTCAAGAACACAATCCCGATCTATGGGACTCAGAAGAAGATGAAACGCGACAAAGCTACCTTGATGTTTGACCTCTTGAGCCCGGTTTATGACATGATGATTAGTGGGTTCTGCCGACTTCGCGGGGGACGTTCGTACGAAGACCGGATTCGAAGGGAAATTCTCGGACAAATAGATATCAAACCGCACCATCGGCTGCTTGACATTGGGATTGGCACAGGCATCAATCTCACGTACCTTCAGAAGCAGCCACTGCAGATTACGGGGGTTGATCCGTCGTTCGGGATGTTGCGACAATGCGCCAGGCGTTTTATCAAATTAGGAATTCAGGCCGAGTTGTTTTGTCATACAGCCGAACAGTTATTTTTTGCGGATGAAACGTATGATCGCATCTTATGTGTCAATGTGTTCATGTATGTGTCTTCTTGTGATGCCGTTCTTAAGGAAATGTTACGCGTTCTCACCCCTGCAGGGAAACTAGTTCTAACGGTCCATTCGCGCTGGCTCGCCAAACAAGATCCCTTTCTGTTTCAGCAGACCTATCGAGAAATCTCCGTTACAGCAGCGAAGCAGGGCCTGATCTCCATTATAACCATTCAAAAAATAGCAGGTACCTGAGTGAGAAAGAGGAGTCCTTGAAAGAGAGCTGAGGAGAGCTGAAGAATTGATGGAGTCAAACCTACACTCTTGACCTGACTGAAAAACTACTGTGAAAAAGAGAAATTGCCAACCAGGAAAATGGACACCGCCCGCCCAAAGAAACTGGGCGGGCGGGTCATTTCCCGATCCGTTATGTGTGAAAGGAAGAGTATTCGTGACATGAAGCACTACAATGATAGAGTCCCTGCATGCGGTGTATTTTGTGGAGGCTGCCCTACTTACACAAGAGAGAAGAAGCCTTGCCCTGGTGCGGGCATCAATATTGCGCGCTGTGAGAATTGTACAACTTTCCAATTATGCTGCAAGGAAAAGGGGATTACGCATTGTTACCAGTGCTCTGATTTCCCGTGCAAAAAATTTAAGGATTTTTCTAAACGGTGGTTGAAATACGGTCAAAACTTTATAGAGAATCAAGAGCTACTCAAGAATGTTGGTGAGGTGGAGTTTCTGAAAATATACAACGGAAAAGTCGAATGAATGCATACAACAAACGGCTCACCGAGTGTTATGCGTCACAAAAGGATTCCATATGCCCTACATCACATTAACGCCCGACAACATCCAGACTGAACACATCTGCTGCGCCTTTTCGGATAAAAAATGTGCCGTGAGCTACTCCTTGAAGAAGGAATGGTTGGCGCGCGAATTTAATAATGGCTACGTCTTTCGTCGCTTGGACGAACGGGCCAAAGTGTTTATCGAGTATGGCCCCGCCGAAAAAGCCTGGGTACCCGTCATCGCTCCTAAATACATGATGCTTGGTTGCTTTTGGGTGTCCGGGCAATACAAAGGGCATGGACACGGCAAGGCATTGTTGCAACTGGCTGTAGATGACGCAAAAAAGAACAAGAAACAAGGAATTGCTACTGTAGTGGGAGCAAAAAAGTACCACTTTATGAGCGACACCAACTGGCTACTCAAACAGGGTTTTGAAGTGGTCGATACAACCCCAGCCGGATTCAGTTTGCTGGCATTGTCTTTGGAGAAATCCAGGACGCCACCGCAATTCAATGAATTTGCCCGTAGCAGTCAATGTCCTCACAAGAAGGGATTGGTTGCTTACTACTCGAACCGTTGTCCCTATACTGAATACCATGTTGTCTCATCATTGGTAGAAACGGCGATGAAACGAAAGCTGGCGCTGAAAGTTGTTAAATTGGAAACCTTGGAGCAAGCGCAATCGTCCCCAACACCTGCAACAATTTTCAGCCTTTTCATCGACGGCAGGTTTGTCACCACCGACCTTAGCGTGTGCATGGATAGTCGGTTTGACAAAGTTGTCCAAAACAAATGACGCATAACCCGGCAATCAACCGGACCTGCGCAAAAAGCCGCGCAGGTCAGTTATTTCTACGTTAGCCATTACTTTTCAACCCAGAATAAAGGAGCCTATTATGTTTAGAACACGAATCTTTGCAGTTACCGTTTTTTGCTTGGTCTCAACGGCAGGATACGCAGCTGACTTCAAACTTACCAGCCCAACAATCAAGTCTGGTGCTACTTTAACGGAAAAACAGGTGTTTAATGGGTTTGGGTGCTCAGGGGAAAATCAATCCCCTGCGTTAAAATGGACGGCAGGTCCAAAGGGAACAAAAAGCTATGCGATTACCGTGTATGATCCTGATGCTCCTACGGGGTCAGGTTGGTGGCATTGGGTCGTTTACAATATCCCAGCGAATGTTAACGAGTTACCTGCAGGAGCTGGCGATCCAAGTGGGAAACTAATGCCTCCGGGTGCCGTTCAAGGTCGGACAGATTTTGGTACCCATGCATTTGGTGGTGCATGCCCACCACAAGGAGACAAACCACATCGCTATATTTTCACAGTTTATTCGCTCAAGATCGAACTAATTGATGTCCCGCCTGATTCGAGCGCGGCACTCATCGGCTTTATGATTAATGCGAACTTTCTTAGCAAAGCAAGCTTTACTGCCAAATATGGTCGCTAACCTTTCACTTGTCAGCGCGCGGTCTGGTGCCGAACTTTTATTGAGTACAGTTGCTTTGCGCCTGTTAATTCCCAGATAAACCCAGGCAGTAAAACATGACGACAATGAACGAAAAAAAATCATCCGTAGACGAAGTAAGGCAGAGATTTGATAATGATGTCGATCGGTTTTCAAGTATTGAAACCGGGCAAACAGCCACGATTGATACATCACTGGCAATGGAGTTGATAACAAAAGCCGCCTTCAGTTCGACGAAAAGGGTACAAATAGTATTGGAAGTGGCTATTGCCGCACATGTTGAATGCATAATCACAGGAAACCAGATTCATTTTCCATCAGAACTGTGCCAAGGCGTGACGGTTCTTTCACGTGGCGAGTTCCTGGCATTTTATAAAAATCGGCACATAATCGGGTAAGGGGGAGCTTTTCTCTCCCCCACCCCACCCCACTCTGTAAACCTTTAGGGAACGCCCTTTTGATATTTCCATTTGAAGGCAAAGGGATGTACCAACTCTCGCGTGGACTCGGTCGCTGCGAAGAAACCGCCGCGCCGGTCACGCTCATAGACGTTGGTCGCGACACGATGTCGCGTGATTATATGTGCTTGAAAATACTACACAAACCTGATTCAAGCACCTGAAGTATCCCCTTCAGCGCCCTAGGCGGCGTGCTGGGTACGCGCTGTGTACTTGGTGCGAAGCCCGCTGACAATGTACCGAATCGGGTTTGAATGGCGACAGGAGAACCCCTCCGGAAACTCCATCCGGTTAAGGGCTAGGGCTGGATAATATGGTGAAATTATGTGAATGGTCGTTGACGCGCCGTCAGATGGGCTTCCAACCTACGGGAGTTAACAGGTTACATGCATGTTTCCAAGTGCTTACATGCGTGGCCAGGATGCAGTGTATTAACGTCGCTGCACGGGATCGTTGAGCCACCGGCGTTCAGACCGCACCTAAGTTGTCCGTTAAGTTAATCACGTGGAACGTGGAAATGTCGTCACTCCGCCATGAACGCGATGCATGGCAAGCCGACCGCAAGGCAGGCAGAGGGAGGGGCGAAAGTAAGAGGTCGGAAAAAGCAAAGGCCGCCCGGTAATAGGGCGGATAGGGCATGAGACATGGCCCAGCGTAAAATCCGGGGTACGTCCTTCCAACCCCCCGGTGAAAAGCGCGCCCACGTCCGACTGGTGTTCCGTTGCGAGATCATTTGGAGAACCTCTGTAGATGGGAAAGCAAAAGACGGCTTCGGCCGGTGCGCCCAGAGACAAGACCGGAACATGGGGCAAGATCGACTGGATCAACGCCCGCCGCGAAGTCAGGAGGCTGCAAATCCGTATCGCAAAGGCTGTGCTGGAAAACCGGTGGAACAAGGTGAAAACCTTGCAACACCTGCTGACCCGCTCGTTCCACGCCAAGCTTCTGGCTGTAAAACGAGTGACCTCGAATAAAGGCAAGAAAACCCCTGGCGTAGACGGCGTTCTCTGGAACACCGCCAAAGTCAGATGGCGGGCTGCATGCAGCTTGCGCCGACGTGGCTACAGGCCGCAACCACTGAAAAGGATTTACATCCCGAAGAAGAACGGACGGAAAAGACCGTTATCAATACCCACGATGCACGATCGGGCCATGCAGGCGCTGTACAAGCTGGCGCTGGCTCCGGTAGCGGAAACCACGGCAGACGGCAACTCTTACGGGTTCCGGGAAGGCCGAAGGTGCGCCGACGCCACCGCGGCGGCTTTTAACGCGCTGAGTAAACCGAATTCGGCACCATGGGTCTTGGAAGCGGATATCAAGGGCTGTTATGACAACATCTGCCATAAATGGCTGTTGGGAAACATCCTCATGGACCGTGAAGTTCTTCGCAAGTGGCTTGAGGCGGGGTACCTGGAAGATGGCATCCTGTACCCCTCGCACAAGGGAACACCGCAGGGTGGAATAATAAGCCCCACCCTGGCGAACATGACCCTGGACGGGTTGGAGCGAGTCATTCGCAACGCAGTCCCCCGAAGGTGTCGTGTCAACTTCATTCGCTATGCTGATGACTTCATCGTGACCGGCAAATCACGCCGTATCCTTGAACAATCAATCAGACCAGCGATTGAAAGGTTCCTGGCCGAACGCGGTCTTTCGCTTTCACCAGAAAAGACCGCGATCACGCACATCAAAGACGGATTCACGTTCCTCGGGCAAACTTATCGCAAGACCGGCAATGTACTGCACATCACTCCGGCCAAGGAGGGAGTCCTCGCCCTCAAGCGAAAGGTGGGAACACTGATCCGCAGACACGTCAGCGCGCCAATGCCAATCCTGGTCAAGAAGCTCAACGAAACGCTTCGCGGCTGGGGAAATTACCACCGCCACGTGGTGGCATGGGAAACTTTTGTATGTGTTGATAAATATGTCAAAGAACAACTGTGGCGGATGGTGCGTCGCCGACACCCGAAAAAGCCCCGGAAATGGTTGTATCGCCACTACTGGCAAGTTTCCGGACACGCACGGGAGTTTACGACCACCGCGAAAACCGTCAAGGGCAAATTACGCTACTACATAGTAGTACGCCTTAAATTTCTTGGCATCAAGCGACACATCAAGGTCAAGGCCGACGCCAATCCGTATCTGGCCGAACATGGCAGATACTATGCACGGCGCCGACGCGATAAAGAGTCAAGATATCTCAAGGGCCATTCGGCCCGCGAGCATCTGGCCTTGACCGCCGTAAACAGGGGTAACAGAGCCGGGGCGTCCAATAAGGGCGTCCTTTGAGAATGCCCGAGCCGGATGAAGGGAAACTTTCAAGTCCGGTTCTTAGGGGGGGCGGGAGCCGAGAGGCTCCCCTCCTACCCGGTACCAAACCGAGGAAAGTAATCCGCGCTCGGCTACCGGAGTTTTTCGGAGTGGCGACATCGGCGCAAAGTGGCGGAGCAGAAATGAGGGAGATACCACACCGGAACAGATACCATGTGAACCCTTAAACTAGTGCCATTCGGGAGTGTCCCTCGTTTCTCCGTTTCTGAGCAACCCCGTCCCCCTGAGCAACCCCAGATAGGCTTCCTGTTGCTGGACCTGCTCATTATCAGCATGAAAAAAGTCGCCCGAGAGCACCAAGTCTACAGCGACTTTGTGGAAGCCACAGTACCGGAATCAGAACGTGGAGACCACTTCTAACGAACAATGGGGCCGGTAAAAACCGGCCCCATTGATTGATCTGGTTCAGTGAATGTGACAATTCCGCGGCAATATCAAAATAACCAGTAAATTCCGGTCAGGTTAATCTGACGATCAACACCTGACCCGGCCAGCTTCCTTCCGGTAACATAATCATGCCGATTACTTCTCCGTTTTTACCGTTAGAACCGATTTTACCCCTTTATCCTTATCCATCCCGACACCGAAGGAAAACGAGCCCTTCCGTATTTCCAGGACCTTCTTCAGAGCTCTTCCGTCATAGAGTGGTGCCCAATGCTCCGCATCCATGCTGAGGAAAAGCATGTAGCGCCTGAAAAAGTTCTGCTGTTCCGAGCTGCTCATCGACGTGAAGTCCAGTTTCGCCACTCTTTCCAGTTCTTCCTTTGTCGGGTCCTTAGGCACCTTAACCATGAAGTAGAGCCTTTGCTTGATCTCCAGGTCGATGGATTTCTGTTTCACGCCGACTATGTCGTTATCGATGTTCAGCTCCAGGGGAAAGGAGTCCCCTTTATCCATATACCCTGCGTAGTTGTTAAGCTCCGCGACGTTGTCCAGCTTCTGCATGTCGCGATAGTGACGCACGTGTGAAGACTCGTATTTTCTGACAACGATGCCGTTCCCACCGCACCCCGCGATTACTACCACCAGCAACAACAAAAGACCTTTTTTCATGGAATCACCCTCCTTGTGCGCGGGCGGCCGTCCGGCACGCCCCGCGGTTCATGGTTCCGTCTCTCGATATTCGAGGATATCCCCCGGTTGACAGTCAAGAAATCTGCATATGGCATCCAGGGTCGACAACCTGATCCCTTTCACCTTGCCGGTCTTAATCAGCGACAGATTCTGCTCCGTGATTCCGACATATTCCGCCAGATCCTTTGATTTGACTTTGCGTTTTGCCAGCATGACATCCAGGTTAATTACAATTGCCATAGAGCTTCCTATATGATGAGTGCCTGCTCTTCCTGCATCTTTCTCGCTTCATCCATTACCCAGGAGATGATAAGCACCACGGCCCCGACAAACAGTCCGGCAAATTCCCCGGAATTCAAACTTACCGTAATCATTCTCCGGCCGGGCGGATTGCCCATGGTGAGAACGATACTCAGCAATGTGTTGCTTACAACGTCGCAGACAACCCATGCGATCAAGGCCCTGCCGAGACTTCGGAAGCAATTGACCGTTGCCTCCGTGAATATGGCTCCCTCCTCGTACAGCCTGAAGAGATTCTTGAGCCTCGTCAGCCCGTACAGGGTCACGCAGAGCGGCAACAGGTCAACCAGGAACGCAAAGAACCGGGTTTTCGCGGTCAGGTCGTGATCCAGGCGCACGGGCAAGGCAATCATCGGTCCTGCCAACACGTAGAGCTGATTGAAGAACATCCAGAACAGTGCGCCAAGAAGCGGGAGACAGAAAATCAGTCCAGTACAGATCAGTCTGAATCTGCGGCTTACCTTCGTGATACGCTCGGTGTTTTCCATCACTAACCTCCTCGCCCGACTACGGAAACGTCATCCTGGTAGAAATTGCCGCCGCAAGAGGCACGAGCGGCCATGGTGAGCGAAGGCTAACAGGTCGCATCGTTCGAGTCAAGAATAAATTATCGTTTTACGATGATATATTGTTGAATGAGAATAATAACTGTTTTGCGGAGGGCAAACAATAGGTGTCAGGAAAACTGAAAACTAGAAGAAAACTAGGAAAACTAGGGACACTCCCGAATGGCGCTAGTTTAAGCGGTAGTAGCATGATTTCATTGCCGAATTCTTTGAAAGTGAGAAACCGACAGTGTCAGGTCTCCACTTATGACATTGTCACAGGTGGAGACCTGAACACCCACTACTCCCTAAAACAGGAATTCCAAATTCCTAATCAGACAAACGGGAATGAATGGAGAGGAAAGGTGTCAAGGAGTTAGTCGATGGAGGTGAGTCCATGGCGGATCGCGAATTTGGTGAGCTCTGCAATAGAATTCAGGTTAAGCTTTGTCATGAGTTTTTTGCGGAATGCTTCGATTGTTTTATTGTTCACTCCCAGGACATAAGCGATTTCTTTTGTGTTTTTGCCCTCAGCAACCAGCTGCAGGACCTCTCGCTCCCGCGATGAAAGAGTGGACAACTCAGTAGGTGTCTCTTCCAGATGTTGTTTCATCAAATCCTTGACGACGATGGAGGTTATTTTCGGGCTCAGGTATGCTTCCCCCAACTGAATCGCGTCGATTGCCCGCACTATTTCCCTGGCGGCGCACTCCTTCAGTACGTACCCTCTCGCGCCCGCATTGAACGCCTCGACGACGAAGCTTTTATCATTGTGCATGGAAAGAATCAGGATCTGTGTTCCCGGGTGCTCGGCAACTATGCGTCGAGTTGCCTCCATGCCGTTAATACCAGGCATGGCAATATCCATTATGACAATATCAGGATGAAATTCGCCCGCAAGCCGAACGGCATCTCTGCCATTATTAGCTTCAGCCACCACATCTATTCTCTCTTCCTTCTCAAGAATGGCCCGTAACCCGTCCCTAACGATCCGATGATCATCAACAAGCATGACCAGTATCTTCATGTCTTTCCTCCTTCATTTCAGACAACTCAGACTTCAGCGGCACCCGCAGAACTACCCGTGTTCCTTTCTCCCGTCCCGAATCTATGGTCATGGTACCACCGAGAAGCTCAATCCTCTGCCTGATGCCGAACAGCCCGAGACAATATCTTTTGTCATGCCGCAGCAAAACCTCGGCGACATCAAAGCCGATACCGTCATCCTTGACACAAATTTCGATATCATCTTCAACCCTTTTCAGCGAAACTTCAAGATGGCATGCCCGTGCATGCTTGCCCGCATTGTGCATCAATTCACGTACCATGCTGAAGAGGGCTCCCCGCAACCGGTCTCCGAATACTTTTTTCCCCCGTTGCCCTGGAAACTTCTCGCAAAGAGCTTGAACTGCGATCAGCGCCGTCCAGTAAACCCCGCAGGGCCTTCAGGAAGACATTTGGTAAGAGCGGTTTGGTCATCATGAGACAATTGGCCGGAATCTTCTTCCCCTCGACAATATCCGCTGTGAAGCCGCTTATGAATAGCGTTTTTATGCCCGGCCTCGATTTGCTTATTATGTCATACACTTCCATGCCGTTTCTTTTCGGCATGATTACGTCGGATATCAGCACTGTTATGCCCGCCTCATGGGCCACGTACTTATCCAGTGCGTCGTTCCCGTCCACGGCCGAGATAACCCTGTAACCATTCAATTCAAGAAGGGACGTTATAAAAGTCCGCACTTCCGAATCGTCCTCTGCCAAAAGCACGGTTTCTGTGCCCCGTGCAGGAAGGATGTGCTCCTTTGCGCCTTCGTCCTCTACGACCCAAGTCTTTTCAAGAGGCAGATAAATACGGAATGTCGTACCCTCCCCCAGCTCGCTGTAGACATTGATATAGCCGTTATGGTTCTTGATGATCCCATAGGCCGTCGCCAAGCCGAGGCCTGTCCCTTTGCCCACTTCTTTCGTGGTGAAGAAAGGCTCAAACACCCTCTTGCGGGTCTGTTCATCCATGCCCGCGCCATTATCCGAAACGGAAACGAGGGCATACCTGCCAATCTTTCCGTAACCGTGCTCCCGCACGAAATCAATAGTGATGTCCGTAATGTCTGTCCACACCGTCAGTGTACCGCCATTCGGCAATGCGTCCCTGGCGTTCGTGGCAAGGTTCATCAACACCTGTTCAATCTGAATTTCCAAGGCCATTACTGGTAGCACCCCTTCTTTCAGTTTGGTCTGGAATTCGATGTGTCCACCGATAAGCCGCTTCAGCAGTTTCCCCGTTTTATTTATGATGTAGTTCAAATCCACCGGCCTCGGACGGATTGTCTGATCTCCTTTTCGGCTGAATGTCAATAAGTCTTGCGTCAGCGCTGCTGCCTTCTCAGACAGCATCACCACCTGTTCGGCATAATGCCTGGACTTTTCGTCCTCAAGCCTTTGAAGCAGCAGATGCTGAAAGCCTATGATCCCCGTAAGAATGTTATTGAAATCGTGGGCGATCCCGCCGGCCAATTGTCCCACAGCATCCATCTTCTGCGCCTGTAGGTACTGCTGCTCCATTTTCTTGCGCGCGGTCACATCGCGGTTAATGCCCCGGTAGCCACAAAATCTTCCGTCGGCATCGAAGGCTGGCACTCCGCTTGCCTCGATGATAACCAGCTTGCCGTCTTTGTGTATATTCGAGCTGAATACTCCGGCAAAAGGTTCACGGGCAGCCTTTATGGCTTTGAACTTCTCAGCAAGACGATTTCCATCTTCCGGGAGCATGAAATCGAAGGGTGTCTTGCCGTTGATCTCTTCCGGCTCGTAACCAAGCAGATCGCGAATATTCGGGCTAGAGTAGATATACGTGGAATTTTCGTCAATCTCCCAGATCCAGTCAGTCGTCGCCTCGACCAGCGCACGGAATCTGTCCTTGCTTTTGAGAAGTTCCTCCTCCGCCAGCCGGTGCGCTGTGCGCTCCCTGTTCTCATCAAGCGCCCGCTTAATCGTCAGCGGGAGCTTGTCAAGCCTGTCCTTAAGAACATAGTCAGTGGCACCCAGCTTGAGGAGTTCTACGGCCTTTTCTTCGCCGATGGCGCCGGAGACACAGATGAACGGTACGCCGGGACAAAGTGATTTTGCCATCCTGAGCGCCGCTATACCGTCGAAACAGGGAAGGTGGTAGTCGGCAAGAAAAAGATCATATCTGCGGCTCTGTAGAAAAGCAGTGAATTGCTGTTCATTGGAAGCCCAGTCCATCTCTAGAGAAAACCCGGCGGCGATCATCCGTTCCCCGATGATCTCGGCATCCCGTGGTGAATCTTCGAAATGTAGAATCCGCAGAGGCCTCTCAGTGTTATTTTCATTGTTCATGCGTGGATGCTCCTGTCGGCGGCAGTTCGTTATGTAGTGCCCAGAAAATCCCGAGCTGCTTCACCGCTTCGACAAACTCCAAAAATTTTACCGGCTTGACCACATACGCGTTGATCCCCAGTTCATAACTCCGAATTAAATCCTGATCCTCCCGTGAGGAAGTAAGCATCACCACCGGGATTAGTTTCAAAACCGGGTCGGAGCGGATGGCCCGCAGCACATCGATGCCATCCATGCGCGGCATTTTGATGTCGAGAATCATTACCGCCGGATTGACGGGCTTGCGCTTTGTGTATTTCCCTTCACAGCGCAGAAACTCCATAACCTCCACGCCGTCCCTGACAAGAGTTACGAGGTTGGCCAGATTGCAATCAGCCAGAGCCTCACAGGTAAGTTCGGCATCTCTGGGGTTATCTTCCGCAAGAAGGATCGGTCTCAGCTCAAACATGGTTTTTCTCCTCAAAAGTTGGCAGTGCGAAATAGAATGTGGCTCCCTGATTCAGCACGGCCTCGCCCCAGACCCGACCGCCATGACGGTTAATGATGCGCTGCACTGTTGCCAGACCGATGCCGGTCCCCTCGAATTGTTCCTGGGGGTGCAGGCGCTGAAAGACGCCAAAGAGCTTCCCGGCGTACTGCATCTCGAAGCCTACCCCGTTATTCGCGACACGATGTCGCGTGATTATATGTGCTTGAAAATACTACACAAACCTGATTCAAGCACCTGAAGTATCCCCTTCAGCGCCCTAGGCGGCGTGCTGGGTACGCGCTGTGTACTTGGTGCGAAGCCCGCTGACAATGTACCGAATCGGGTTTGAATGGCGACAGGAGAACCCCTCCGGAAACTCCATCCGGTTAAGGGCTAGGGCTGGATAATATGGTGAAATTATGTGAATGGTCGTTGACGCGCCGTCAGATGGGCTTCCAACCTACGGGAGTTAACAGGTTACATGCATGTTTCCAAGTGCTTACATGCGTGGCCAGGATGCAGTGTATTAACGTCGCTGCACGGGATCGTTGAGCCACCGGCGTTCAGACCGCACCTAAGTTGTCCGTTAAGTTAATCACGTGGAACGTGGAAATGTCGTCACTCCGCCATGAACGCGATGCATGGCAAGCCGACCGCAAGGCAGGCAGAGGGAGGGGCGAAAGTAAGAGGTCGGAAAAAGCAAAGGCCGCCCGGTAATAGGGCGGATAGGGCATGAGACATGGCCCAGCGTAAAATCCGGGGTACGTCCTTCCAACCCCCCGGTGAAAAGCGCGCCCACGTCCGACTGGTGTTCCGTTGCGAGATCATTTGGAGAACCTCTGTAGATGGGAAAGCAAAAGACGGCTTCGGCCGGTGCGCCCAGAGACAAGACCGGAACATGGGGCAAGATCGACTGGATCAACGCCCGCCGCGAAGTCAGGAGGCTGCAAATCCGTATCGCAAAGGCTGTGCTGGAAAACCGGTGGAACAAGGTGAAAACCTTGCAACACCTGCTGACCCGCTCGTTCCACGCCAAGCTTCTGGCTGTAAAACGAGTGACCTCGAATAAAGGCAAGAAAACCCCTGGCGTAGACGGCGTTCTCTGGAACACCGCCAAAGTCAGATGGCGGGCTGCATGCAGCTTGCGCCGACGTGGCTACAGGCCGCAACCACTGAAAAGGATTTACATCCCGAAGAAGAACGGACGGAAAAGACCGTTATCAATACCCACGATGCACGATCGGGCCATGCAGGCGCTGTACAAGCTGGCGCTGGCTCCGGTAGCGGAAACCACGGCAGACGGCAACTCTTACGGGTTCCGGGAAGGCCGAAGGTGCGCCGACGCCACCGCGGCGGCTTTTAACGCGCTGAGTAAACCGAATTCGGCACCATGGGTCTTGGAAGCGGATATCAAGGGCTGTTATGACAACATCTGCCATAAATGGCTGTTGGGAAACATCCTCATGGACCGTGAAGTTCTTCGCAAGTGGCTTGAGGCGGGGTACCTGGAAGATGGCATCCTGTACCCCTCGCACAAGGGAACACCGCAGGGTGGAATAATAAGCCCCACCCTGGCGAACATGACCCTGGACGGGTTGGAGCGAGTCATTCGCAACGCAGTCCCCCGAAGGTGTCGTGTCAACTTCATTCGCTATGCTGATGACTTCATCGTGACCGGCAAATCACGCCGTATCCTTGAACAATCAATCAGACCAGCGATTGAAAGGTTCCTGGCCGAACGCGGTCTTTCGCTTTCACCAGAAAAGACCGCGATCACGCACATCAAAGACGGATTCACGTTCCTCGGGCAAACTTATCGCAAGACCGGCAATGTACTGCACATCACTCCGGCCAAGGAGGGAGTCCTCGCCCTCAAGCGAAAGGTGGGAACACTGATCCGCAGACACGTCAGCGCGCCAATGCCAATCCTGGTCAAGAAGCTCAACGAAACGCTTCGCGGCTGGGGAAATTACCACCGCCACGTGGTGGCATGGGAAACTTTTGTATGTGTTGATAAATATGTCAAAGAACAACTGTGGCGGATGGTGCGTCGCCGACACCCGAAAAAGCCCCGGAAATGGTTGTATCGCCACTACTGGCAAGTTTCCGGACACGCACGGGAGTTTACGACCACCGCGAAAACCGTCAAGGGCAAATTACGCTACTACATAGTAGTACGCCTTAAATTTCTTGGCATCAAGCGACACATCAAGGTCAAGGCCGACGCCAATCCGTATCTGGCCGAACATGGCAGATACTATGCACGGCGCCGACGCGATAAAGAGTCAAGATATCTCAAGGGCCATTCGGCCCGCGAGCATCTGGCCTTGACCGCCGTAAACAGGGGTAACAGAGCCGGGGCGTCCAATAAGGGCGTCCTTTGAGAATGCCCGAGCCGGATGAAGGGAAACTTTCAAGTCCGGTTCTTAGGGGGGGCGGGAGCCGAGAGGCTCCCCTCCTACCCGGTCCGAAACGACGAAGATGATTTCCTCGTTCCCTGCTATGGCGCCTACCTCGATCCGTGCGGACTCTCTAGTTTGGGTGTACTTAACGGCATTATCCAGCAGGTTGACCCAAACCTGGCGGAGCAGGGCGTAATCACCGCGGATGGAGGGCAGTTCCCCGATGACCCATTCGAAGGTCCGACCTGAATTGCGCTCCTTTAAAGGGTTCAACGCTTCCTGAAGCACCTGGTTCATATCCAGGTTTTTCCAGAGTATTTCCGTCCGCCCGGTCCGGGCGAACTGCAGCAGGTCGTCAATCAGAACCCCCATCTGGCGGGCAGAAGCGGCAATGGTATCTACATAGTGTAACCCTTTATCGGTCAGGCCATCACGGCAACGGGAAACCAGCAGTTCCACATACCCATCAATATACCGCAGGGGTGCCCGCAGATCGTGTGACACTGAGTAGCAAAACGCTTCCAGTTCATTGTTGGCCGCTTTCAGCTGTGCGGTGCGCTTGATCACCCGCTGTTCCAGTTCAGCATTCAAACGTATGATTTCCGCCTCAGCCTGCCTACGCTCGCTTATATCCCGGCAAACCAAAAGGACGCTGCCTGCTTGTAGGGACACGAGTTTGGCAGTGATGAGCAAAAAGTGCCTGTTGCCGAATTTGTCTGTGATCTCCCGCTCGATGTTACGAATCTCTCCCTTGGATTCCAACTCGTTCGGATCAAAAAGGCGTTCACCCAGCACTTCCCTGATATTTCCAAATTTGTAAAGCTCTTGACACTTATAGCCGAAGATTATATCGACATCCGGGCAGACGAAAATCAGTTGCCCCCCCTCATCAATCACGAAGACGGCATCGGAGATATTCGACAGAATCAGGCGGTTCAGTTGCTCCGAATGCCCGAGCCGGTTAATCGTATCTTTTAGCCTGACGATCATGCAATTGAATGATGCGCCGAGGTTACGTATCTCATCGTAGCGCTCGATGTTCTGTATAACCTCAAGATTCCCCACGGCAACCCGCTCGGTTGCCTTCACCAAGGAAGTCAAGGGGGAGGTCATTCCATGGCCGACGAACAACGCGGCGGCTATCGCCAGAAGACCGGCAAAAGAGGAAATCAGTACGCTGGTGAGTACCATGTTACGATTCGGTTCTACCGCTTCGCTTACGTCAATCTCGGCCAGCAGGACAATACCCAAGTTGGGCAGTAAACTGTAGACCCCGATAACGGGTACATTTCGGTAGTCCCTGTAGTATCGAGGTTCGTTATTCTTGCCTTGGAGGGCTGCAAGTACCCCTTCGGTTTTGACGTAGGTCCTGCCCGGAGAATATCCCTTAAAACGCGATTGAGTGAGCAGAGCGTGATCCGGTCCGACCAGATAGGTTTCCGCCGTGCTCGCAAAACCGGTGCGTTCGAGCATGATCTCCCCGAGCGCATCCAGCTTCGCGATTCCTAACAGGCACCCTGAAGGAACCTTGCCGCTAGGGGACACCTGCCGGAAGAAACACAGCCGGAAGCGATTCGTCCCGTCCCCACTGTCGAAGAGTGACAGCAACAGCACGCCGTTCCCTTTCATCCCTTTCCTGACGGAAGGTTGAAGAGTAAAGCGGGTTCCGAGCCTCACAGGATTGCTGGAAGAAACTACCTTTCCGCTCGCGTCGACAAGCAAGAGTTCCTCAAACTGATTTTCCCGGTGGGTCAAATCCGCAGTCGCGTCAAGCACAATCTCATCAAAGTTTGCTTTCTGATTCAGTAGCCACTGTTTCGTTAACCGTTCCTTGAGAATAAGTACCGATTCGAGCTGTTTGACCTGCTGACGGCTATTTTCCCGTATCGCTGAACGGATCAGTATGACGCTGACGATGGCGACAGGGATAACGGAAATAAGTATCATAATAACAATAAGTTGTACTCTAAAGCTGGTAAATACGCGCATTACTTGTCTCCTGTTTTAGCAACCTCTTCTATGTGGACAGGTTGTTATCAGCTGAGATAGATTTCTATCTCAGCTGGCACGGTATTTCCCATAAGCCTCAGTTCCTCAAACCAGTGTCGTGTCGCCTGACACACTCCTTTCAGCACAACCTTCTCGTCAACCTGCAATCTAAAACCTTTCAGTATCCTGGTGATTTCCTCCAGTCGTTTTATGTGCATATGCAATCCATTGAAGTCCGGTTCATATCTGTTGCACAGAAATGTTTCCCAAGTTTCTATATCCACCGACTCTTCAACTGGAAAAGGTTTTTTCTGCTTTCTTCGCAGTTCCCAAAGTTTTTACAGTTCCAGCATGAACTCCTCGCAAAATCGTATACCAGACGCGGAAAGACGAGTTTCGCCTCGATTTCCCTCACCAACCATTCAAGTTCGTCACCTTAAAGTCCTTCGAGCAGATTTTCTACTCTTTCCCTTACCAGGACATCACGTACTATGGTAGCCGAAAAAATCATCAGCTAAACAAGATGGATGAGACGAGCGGAATACGCATGTATGGCCATCTGGCCGTGTTAACTGCACAACCTGAACGTAGCAATGAGCCAAGGTTTTTAGCCGGAGTTGCAGGAACTGTTGCTATTACGGAAATGCTGCTATGCCCCCCTGTGGGGGGTTGCCCTTAAAGCAGCGTCCTATGGGCGAGGATACTTTACTATCGCATTTTTGTAAGGTGGACTTTATAAGGTTTTTCCTCAAACAGGTGTTCCAAATTCCTATTCTGGCAAACGGGAATAAATGGAGAGGAAAGGTGAAAAGGAAGATAGTCGATTGAAGTGAGTCCATTGCGGACGGCGAATTTGGTGAGCTCTGCGACAGAATTTAGGTTAAGCTTTTTCATGAGTTTCTTGCGGAATGTTTCGATTGTCTTAACAATCTCTTCAAGGACGAAAACAATCACTTTCGTGTTTTTGCCCTCTGCAAGCAGCTGCAGGAGCTCACACTCCTGCGATGAAAGGCTGGACAACTTTGCCTCCCGGTGTTTGTAACGCGTACACCGTGTCGGAGAAATGCGAGTGTACAAGCACAGTTTTCACTTTACCGCGCCATCCAGAAACGGGATTTTCCTGCCCACAAGTAAAGGGCTGCGCAAAAATTGGCAAGGCCGCATCCAAATATGGACGCGGCCTTCTTCATTCTCGGATTCCTATAGTGCTATCGGCAACTATAATAGATTTCAGGCCGATTGCTCGATTTCGTCCAGTTCGCCTTGCGTGATGATTTTTTCCAGGTCAAGGAGAATGAGCAGATTGTCGCCGTCCTTGCCCACCCCGCTGATAAAATCCGTCTTTAACCCTTTGACAACATCGGGGGTGGCAGATATGTTAGCCTGCTCAAGCTTGAGTACCTGAGAAACCTTGTCCACAACCAGACCGACAGTACTCTCGCCAATGGCAGTAACTACGATGCGTTTATGCTGTTTGTCCCATTCTGTACCGTCGAAAAGTTTGCAGCGTTTTTTGAAATCGAGTATTGGGATAACCCTCCCGCGCAGGTTGATAACACCTTCAACATATTCAGGTGCGCTGGGTATTCGTGTGATGTCCACCATCCGGATGATCTCCTGCACCTTGAGGATATCGATGCAGAACTGTTCATTTCCCACCGAAAACCCAACCATATGTAATATTTCGTTGCCAGCCATGAATTTCTCCCCTCTCACTTATTTTTGATCAGGCCACCAGCCTGAATCTGCCCACCAGGGTTTGTAAATCATGGGCCTGACCAGCCAATTGGGCAGCGGCAGCAGCGGTCTCTTCCGCACCGCTGGCGGTCTGGTGGACAACATCGTTAATCTGATGGATGTTTGTGGTGACCTCACCGGTGGTGGCAGTCTGCTGTTCGGCGGCAGTGGCGATCTGGCTGACCTGTATTAAAACTTCGTTGATACTTTGCAGGATTTCTTCAATAGCCTGACCTGACTTCTGGGACGACACGGCGCCTTTCTCCACTTCTTGGACACCTTCTTCCATGGCCTTCACCGCTGCCTTGGTCTCGTTCTGGATAGCCTTGATCATCTGACCGATCTCTTTTGTAGCCTTGGTAGTTCGTTCGGCCAGTGCCCGCACTTCGTCGGCAACCACGGCAAACCCTCTCCCCTGTTCTCCGGCCCGAGCAGCTTCAATTGCGGCATTGAGGGCAAGAAGATTGGTCTGGTCGGCGATGTCCTCGATGGTGCCGATAATTTCACCAATTTGCTCGGAGCGAGCTCCAAGGGCTTCAATTGTCATTGCGGTTTCGCGAACACGGTCTGCAATGACATTCATGCCGGTGATGGTTTGCTGGACGACCATGGACCCTCTATTGGCGGCATCGGTTGATTGCTGAGAAGCGTCGGCAGTCATGGTGCAGTTCCGGGCGATGTCGCTGGAGGTGGCCGCCATCTCCTCACTGGCCGTTGCTACCATTCCGGCTTGAGATGCAACCTCTTCCACACCGGTGGCTATCTGCGCAGAGGCGGAATGAAGCTGGTTGGAAGCTGAGGCGATCCCGGCGGAGATGTCCACCGTTTTTGAGATCATATCCCGTAGGTTAGTGACCATGTTACGCATGGCAGTCATCAATTGACCGGTCTCGTCTTTGGAATCTACCTGAACATCTACAGTCAGGTCGCCGTCAGCTAAGCGATTTGCAATCTCTACCCCTGCGGCAAGAGGGCGAATGATCGAGCGAACGATCATCAGGCCACAACCGCAAGCCAGCAGTACGCCAAGAATTATTGCCGTGATGGAAATAAGTTTGCTCTGTTGATATGATTTACTGCTTTTGTCATACTCTTTCTTTGCTACCTTGATCTGCATGTCCACCAGATCGCTAAACTTACCCGATACCGGATCAATCACCGGATATAACTCGGTAACGGTGAATTTTGCAAGCGAGTCCCCGTCTTCTTTCTTCAGGATCCCTGACAGCCTGTTAACAGAGGCGTCTGCCGTTTTCATCAAAGGGATTATCTCTTCAACAAGCTTTGTTTCTTCTGCCACCAGAGTCGTAGCCAGATAGGCTTTCCATTGTTCAGCAATGGACTTGATGGCTTCATCTACTTTTTTTCGTCCTTCGTCCCATTTGAGGTTACCATTGCGAACCTTATGCGAAGTATCGACAATATTGACCGCGTACATGTCGGCAATGATTTTTAGTTGTTTCAGCGGGACAACGCGATCCTTGTACACCGTATCAAGACCTTCATTGGATTGCTTTGCGCTGTTCAGTCCCATAAATCCGACTGTTACCAGCACAATTGTTAGAAACCCTATCAGCGTGTACAGCCGCGTGCCAATTTTAATGTTGTTTAACATATAACCTCCTCTTTGTAGAATATTAAAATCCCCGCTACAAAAGCGGCAACAAGCATTTGAGGCCGAAACCAGACTTTTCCACTAGTGAAAGAGGCTTACGAGCATGCTGCAATTTCCTGAGTGGACAACGCTTGTTCTTCTCGAAAGGCCCCTTATGTTTTATATTTCCTATCGGTTGTGGAGGCTGTCACTTAATGAGGAAAAACCTTACCGGGGCTAGAGAAAATCCTCACGAGGTGAAGTGAATCCGGAAAAAGGGACAGGCCTAAAAACAACGAACCAAGAGGTGGGACAATACAAACAAGTATTTTCGACACAAAACCGCTCTCAACGGCAATACAAAATATTTTACCTGCCCGGCTGATCAGCTCATTAAAACCGCAACCTGACTCCGTGACACCACATACAGTAAAATGCGTAAGTAGCATCTAACCTATCTAAGTTCTTTGACAATTATGCCATTCTTCCAGCCAACAAAATCTCAACCGACAGGTGAAATCACATGAAGCATTTTGCCATTGAGCAGTCCGACGAAGAATTCTACACATCCCATTCGGACATTTCTCTGGTTGGGCTTGCCCTGAACCGTTTCACTTCTTTACCTATTGGTCTGGAGAAGGTTGTCCCATCAAACAATAGCATCTCCCATGCCGATGCCATCAAGAGCTACTGGGGAATGCCCCTCTGCGGTAGTTCAGGTTTGCCGACCAAAAACAAGCCACAGGAGGATTCCCCGTGAACAAGTTTAACAGCATCTTCGGAATAGCTGACGACAGGGCTAGCGGGACATTCTATAATCAACCTGTCAAGGCTTTGCTGTATTATGACCACATTGGTTTAGTAACACCATCTGGACGTAGTGAGGTCGGCTACCGCCTCTATTCGCCGAATGACAGGGATAGGTTAGCGACAATTTGCAGCTTTCGTCAGGCTGGATTGACCATAGAGGACATCCGTCGAGTCTTATCTATGGAAGAAGATGCTAATGGTGTGGTATTGCAGCGTCGTATGCATGAACTTGGAGAAGAAATCAGAACTTTGCAGAATCAGCAGCATTTACTTGGAAAGATGTTGCAAATCCGGTCGCTTGGTAAGCTACCGGTTAAAATTGATAAGCAGGCTTGGATTGAAATGCTTAGTGCCGCAGGGATGGATGAAGCCGCTATGAAAAGGTGGCATATTGAGTTTGAGCACCGAGCACCGGAGGCCCACCATCAATTTTTATTAGCACTTGGAATATCGGAAGATGAAATTCTTCTTATTCGAAAACAGTCCGGAGCAACGTAACTACAATTCAATGACGGCAAATTCCAGCTTGCGGCTCGACCAGACCACCGGGAAAAACTGGTCGGGCTGATCACCGTTTGGACGCTAATGGCATTTCTTATCGTAGCGAGTTTTTTGCAGAGTTAAATAACTTGTTACTACCAAAAGGAACGACAAAGAAAGAATAAGGGTCAACTCTCCATTTTTCATTTTGACTTAAGATAGAAAGAGTATTTGCCAACCAGGAAACAGGACCGGCCCTCTAAAAAACGGGACGCTCAGCTCCCGAGGCGTTGCTCAACGGGACAGAAGGTAGAAAAATGGCGAAACGTAAAATGACTCCTACAGAACAAAGAAAAAAGAAGAAACGCCATGAGGAGTTTACGACCATCTTCATCAAAGGGAAGCAAAAGAGAGTTAAACGCCCGCCTACAGTTGATGGCATTGATGAAGAAGATTTTATTGAAAGAAACGCGGACCCAATATGGCTACACCAAAACGAGATGTGGAAGTACATTGGTACAAACCCGCTGGAAGAGGAGTGAACAGTTTCCTCAATCAGAATAAAAACCGGGACACTTCCCTAATTTCCAACAATAAATGGGGAAGTGTCCCTATTTTCCTGTGTTCCACCTTGAAATCTGTTACCTATAGACCTGGCCCTTATTGATTTCCTTCTGCTCATGGTCCCACGGAAGGGATCTTGGCCGGATCCTCAAGCAGGTACTTGGGGTTGATGCGGGCGCCGTGCCAGCGGATTCCAAAGAACAGATGCGGCCCGGTGGAACGCCCTGTCGTGCCGACCAAGCCGATCGTGTCACCCTTCTTGACCTGCTGACCTGCCTTCACCTTGATCTGGGACAGGTGAAAGGACATGCTGATGAGACCGTCGCCATGATTGCTGAAAACGGCGTTGCCCGGAAAGAACAGGTCTTCGGCAACCACCACCTTTCCGTCGGCAACGGCCAGAATCGGCGAATCCAGCGGCGTGGCGTAGTCGGCCCCGGTATGAGGCTGCCCAGCCGGCTTGCCGTTGAAGACCCGATTCGCGCCGAAGTCTCTGCCTTCGGGCAGTGGACTGGCCGGAGGCCCAAGAGGCAACGTGAACTTCGCCGGCGTCTCCTTGTGATTCCAGACCTTGTTCAACATCAATCGCTCGCGTGCGTTGCGCTTGATGTCCTTTGGTGAGGGGTTGGCTTGCGGAATATCGCCGAGATCAATCTCCGGGGTCCCATAGGAGGCCGGCTCCACGGAGATGCTGGCCGACTGGCCGGGCCCGTGACCCCATCGGGTGATCTTTATGAGACCCGGCTTCTGCAGCAGGTCGATCGGGTAATAGCAGGTCTCCTGCAACGCCGGCCAGGAGCGCTTGTTCATGCTGCAGCGCTTCGTGCCCGGCGCCGACCAGCGGACGTGCGTGCCCGGCGCCGCCGAGATTGTGGCTCCTTGTTTTTGCGCAGCCAAAGCCGGACTGTACCCAAGAGAGCCAATGCCGAGTATTAGTACGCCAAGAAGTAATCTTCTGGAGGTTGCTGATAATGCCATGACTGTTCCTCCTCAAGTTAGGTTTGATATCAAAACCATATCGCAAGTCACTTTCTTATCAACGGCAGTGCCGGTGAGGAAATTGGACACTCACTTACTATAGCGATTCATTACAAGAAAAAATCTTCGCGATGCAGGCAGGCTTTCTCGTTCGCTATCTACGGTATTTGAATAGGAGGAGGTCTACGGTCCTGATCTCGGCATGCCGCACACTCGTGCAATGGGTAACGGACTAAATAGTAATGCTGCACCAATTTATCAAGATAAAGGACAAGACCCGCCGAGAGAACTTAAAAACAGCTCGGCGGAGAATGAAGGAGTTAAAAAATGCAGACTCACAAAGAGAAAAGAACTTATAGCATGCTTGTTTGATAACTAGTTGGTTTCCTTCGGGAAACTCCGGATGTGAAACTAGTGGTTTTTCAATTCGGAAACGAGGGATTTTTCGTCCTGGCAAGGAAATCGAGAGGTTGCGCGGAGGCGTACACAGGTACGCCGCACAAGCAAGCCCGCGGATTGACACAGCCAGGGCGGAAAAGAATCGTTTCCGGATGAAAACTAGTTATAGACGGGTACCAATCTGGATACGAAGGCAATCGTATGCAGGTAATCCACGCCCGGAGAAAGGGTTTCCAAAATGGTGGATGTAGGTATGTCCACTACCAGGAGATTCCGATCCGGGATATCTTCTTCGAGCGTCGTATCTATGCCCCAATAGAGGCCGGTTGTGGGATGGTATTTCCCGTGATGTGCCCTTACACGAATATCTCCAATCTGCAAGGCAGCACTGGTGATTGTATCGATTTCATAGATTTGACCATCGCCATTTACCAATACGAGGTTACCCAGGGCGTTAAAGTCCAGACCAAGCGCTCGGGTATTATCTAGGCCGGAGTTCCCGACCAGCGTGGCATCACCCGTCACTTTATCGATGGTAGCGAGGCCTCGCTCATTAGGTTCCCAGGTGTACAACTGACCGGCCGAATCAACGGTCAGTGTGGCCGCGGCAGTCAGTCCCGTCAAGCCAATTTCAGTTCCCTCACCCGTTACCGTATTGATCTCGATAAGCCCTGCCGGGAAAACGGGATCTATGGTCGATGTTGTCGCAAAAAGTTTTCCGGTGGTCTTGTCATAGGCAAGACCGCTGACAAAATAGCCTGTCGGACCTACAGTTTTGATGTAGGCACCTGTGTTCGGATTAAGCAGCACAAGAGGATCACTCGATTCAGAAGAACCAAGAGTCGTACCAAACAGTGTTGTTTGTTGTACAAATGTCACATCGTTGTCATTTCCATCTCCACACGCTGAAAGCGAACCCAAGGCAAGAAAAACCAAGGCAATCCGTATGACATTTTTCATTCTCTTTTCCTCCTGATTGCAGTGTCTCCACTGGCCAACTAGCAGTCACTCAGGGCCGCACACACAGGTGACCATCTTGCCATTAACCTCACACCTGCCTACCTCGTCTCGAGTATCTACGACAGACACTCAAACGAATCGCGCTTGATTCCTTCACATAAAGCTGTTTGCATAACGAAAAGTATACCGCATAAACGTGTTAAAACAATTTTTACACAAAAGCACAACATAAACATAAATAACGGCTAGAGTAGAGAGCAGGATTACCCCTGCCCTCCCGTATCAAACCGAAGAAGACTAGCGGTACGCTGTTCCTTGGCTGCAGATGGGAAGTCAAATTATCAAGACCCTACTGCCTACTTATGACTGGCAGAGCAAAAGTAAAATTTTCTTGCTTCCCTACCCTGAAAAGCGTAGAAGCTGGTATGCTCATCGCTGAACGGGCAGTTCAGGATGTTTATGGTGGAATACAATGTTGATTTTCAGAAAAAGGACCGGGAGAAAACTGTATGCAGATCGGCAATATCGATGGTGAAAACTCCGTGCCGAGTACCGTTTCCGCCGGTACCGGGCAGACGGTCGTGGAGCAGGAGTTCCCCGAGAGTGAAAGCCGGTTCAGAAGTTTCTTTGAGCAGTCCAGCGATGCCTTCCTGATTCTTGATGACGGTCTGTTTATTGACTGCAATGCCGCCGCGGTACGGCTGCTGGGCTGTGACGGCAAGCAGGGCATTGTCCCACGGCTACTGGCGGAGCTTTCACCGGAGCTACAGCCCGATGGGACACCCTCTATTGAAAAAGCAAGGGAAATGATTGCCCGTGCTTTTGCCGAAGGAAGCCACCGTTTTGAATGGCTGCACCTCAAGGCGGATCATTCCGAGCTCCCGGTGGAGGTTTCTTTGACTCCCATGTCCCTGGGGGGGAAATGGGTGATGCATGTTATCTGGCGTGATATTTCCGAGCGCAAGCAGGTGGAGTTCAGAGAGCAGACCCGCCTCGATATCCTGGAGAAAATGGCTTCAGGTGCGTCGCTTCCCTGCCTGCTTGACGCCATCGTGACCTTTGTTGAAAAAAACAGCCCCGGCGCGCTCTGTTCAATTCTCATTGCCAATGATGAGTGCACCCGCCTGTCTCGCGGTGCTGCTCCCAGTCTGCCTGATTTCTATAATGATGCGGTCAATGGCTTGAGAATCAAGCAGGGGATGGGGTCGTGCGGAACGGCGGCGTTCCTGAAAAAGCGGGTTATTGTCGAGGAAATCGCGGGGCACCCCTATTGGAAGGGCTTCGAGCCCGCCGCACAAGCCGGTTTGCAGTCCTGCTGGTCTGAACCGGTTCTGTCGCCCGAGGGGGAGTTGCTGGGCACCTTTGCCACGTACCATCGCGAACCTCGTGCACCGGGCAGCAATGAAATTGCCCTGATCGAGTCGGCAGCCCACCTGGCCAGTATTGCCATCGGCTGGGCCCGGGACAACGAGCGGCGCAACGCTTTGGAAGGGCATGTCCTGCAAATGCAGAAGATGGAAGCAGTCGGACAACTGGCCGGAGGCATTGCCCATGACTTCAACAACCTCCTGACCCCTATCATGGGGTACACGGAAATAATCAGGGCCATTCTAGGTAAGGGGCATCCCTGCCTGCCCAAAATCGACCGAATCATTGCCGCCACCATGAAATCACGGGATCTGGTGCAGAAGCTGCTGTCTTTCAGTCGCAAGCAGCATCTTGCCATGGCGGGTATCGATCTCAACTGGGTTATCGAGTCTTTCAAGGACATTATCCAGCATACCGTCCGCGCAAACATCTCCTTCGTCATCCGACTGGCGCCCGATGGCGCGCAGATACTGGCCGATCTGGGGCAGATGGAACAGATTCTGCTCAACCTTGCGGTCAATGCCCAGGACGCCATTGACGGCAATGGCACCATCACCATTGAAACCGGCCACGTCATTCTTGATGACGAATTCGTCAAACTCAATCCCGGTGTCAAACCGGGTGCCTATATCCTGTTGGAGTTTTCTGATGATGGCTGCGGCATGCCGGAGGATGTGGCGCGGCATATCTTCGAACCGTTCTATACGACTAAACCGGCTGGTCGTGGTACCGGCCTCGGTCTTGCGACGACCTTTGGCATCATCAAGCAGCATGGCGGTCACATCAAGGTGCGCAGCATGGTGGGGGAAGGGACGACGTTCAGCCTGTACTTCCCGGAAAATGTGTCTGCGGCAAAGCAAGGTGCCCGGCAGGCCGCAGATTTGCGCTTTCACGTCCACCACGACAAGATGATTCTGTTTGTGGACGACAATGAGATGATTCTTGAAATGGCCGAGGAGTATCTGGAGATGTATGGCTACAAGGTATTGACTGCCGCGCTCCCGTCCAGGGCTCTGGACATTGCCGGCTCCCATCCGGGTCCCATCGATCTGCTGATTACGGATGTTGTTATGCCGGAAATGAACGGACCGGAACTGTACGAGCGACTTCTGGCGAATAGGACGAATTTACCGGTGTTGTACATCTCGGGGTACAAGAGCGATGTGACGCTTTGGGGAGACAAGACAGTTTTCGTACCGAAGCCCTTTACTGTGGAGCAGCTCCTGGGAAGTATCCAGATGATCCTGCATGAAGGAAATCACGGAGCAGTATGTTGATACAGCTTCGCGTCCAATGGGTCCGAACGGCAACAATCTTCCCTGTCACCTAACATCCGCCCGGAAAACCGACCCGCCCTGTCAGAAAGTAGGGACCTTTCCGAAAGGCACTAGTTTAAGCTTATTAACATGAGAAAAAGCCTGGAAGTCAGGGGGACGCCGGTAAATGAGGAAGATCCTTTTCCCAACCAAAAAGTTCGACCGTCCCCAAATTCCGCCCAGTAAATTTCCGAACCGTTACCAAGTAGAATGAACTTTCAAAAAATCTCTGAGAGGAAGTATCACTATGAAAAAGCTGACACTATTGTTGTCTTTGCTCTTCACCGGTTGTTTGGGAATACCAGAAAAGGTGAAACCGGTTGATACTTTCAATGTTCATAACTACCTGGGGAAGTGGTATGAAATTGCGCGTTTGGATCATTCGTTTGAACGAGGCCTGACACATGTCACCGCAGAATATGCATTGCGAGAGGATGGTGGCCTGAAGGTGACAAATCGCGGCTATTCAACTAAGGAAAACAGGTGGAAGGTAGCCGTTGGCAAGGCCTATTTTGTCGAAGAGCCGAGCAAGGGGCACCTGAAGGTTTCATTCTTCGGACCTTTTTACGGCTCCTATGTAATTATCGATCTTGACCAGGATAACTACCAATATTCACTCGTCTGCGGACCGAACAGGTCGTATTTATGGATTCTGTCCAGAACTCCTACAATGCAGACAGAGGTCAAAAACCGATTGATTACAAAAGCTGCGGCTCTGGGTTTTGACACGAGCAGCTTGATAAATGTTACCCATGACTGACCACTCCCAGAATAAATATAAGGGCCGACATTCTACACTACGTGAAAAATGTAGACGCGACCCCTGTATCCCCATGTATCACCCAGGGGTCTTTATGTCTATCAATAAAACGGGAGCCTCGTTACGCTGCCGGTTTCGGTGGTCAAGGTTTCCTTGTCAGCCGATACATGAAAAATAGGCGAAGCGTGCGAGAGCACAGCTTTCGTCAGTCGAGCAGTTCCTTCGGAATATTGCCGCCGTTGTCGGCGAGCTTTTGCAGCACGGTCTTGTGTAACCACAATATCGATCCTCCGGTTTTTGGCGCGGCCTTCTCCAGTGCTGTTGTCGGCGACCGGATGCTCCTGGCCGTACCCTTCGGCCTCCAGGAAGTTTGCCCTAGCAAATTAGTTATACCACGCGTAAAATATTCTTGGAGCCACACAGTACTTTTCCCTTGATCTTTCATGACTGCTTTTCTTGTACCCCGATTCCGCAAACCTTTAATTCACGCACCTCTGGTGGGGGTAGTCAGGGTGGTTTATCGCCCCCCCCTCTTTTGGCTAGCAATTTTTGCCTGAGGTCTGGCTTTGTGCCGGCGTTTATCTGTAACAGGTTGCGTAACGTAGTACCGATACACGGCATCGGAAGAATATGTCGGACCGTTTCGTTTGATCTCACGTAAAATTCTCGTGTGGTGACTGCCTGGGCGGCGCGCGATTTTGCGCAAACTAAATTTTGCTGATTTAAATGGCTGATGACATATCGCTCTTTTTCGGTAAGATGGGTGTAGGACATGGTAGGCTCCTTTCCGGTTGTTTGTTGGTCGTGCCGCAAAAACACTACCAGAAAATCCCACGATGTCCTGCTCTTACCTAAATGGTGCACGTACAACTAGTATCTACCTAGTCCCCCTATAGTCCCTCGCATCTGTGAGGGTAGCGATGGATCCAATAGCCAAAGGGAAAGGAGAAAATATATACTGCCAAAGCTACACATTTGATATAAAAATGGGCTTGATGGTTTTTTGTGGATTGTGTATCCCTGACACCAGAATCGCCCACATTTTCACGGAAAGTGGCCTGTTTCTTCTATAACTGAGGAGGATTTTCCATGTCGACTGTTCAATCGACAAGAATACGTATCGGTTTGGTCAGCATCAGTGACCGGGCTTCCAAGGGTGCTTACGAAGACAAGGGTATTCCGGCCCTGCAGGAATGGCTCGAAGCGGCTGTGGCAACACCATGGGAGCCGGTTTGCCGATTGATACCAGATGAGCAGGACCAGATTGAAGCGGTGCTGCGCGAGTTGGTGGATGTGGTGGGGTGTTCCCTGGTACTGACGACTGGCGGGACCGGACCAGCACCACGCGATGTGACGCCCGACGCGACGCTCGCCGTGGCCGACCGGATTCTCGACGGATTCGGGGAACGGATGCGCGCGGTCAATCTACAGTATGTGCCGACGGCAATCCTTTCCCGCCAGGTGGGAGTGGTCCGCAAGAGCTCGCTGATCATCAACCTGCCAGGGCAGCCGAAAGCGATCAGGGAAACACTCGACGGTATATTCGCTGCGGTTCCCTACTGTATCGAACTTATTGGCGGTCCCTTCATGGAAACCCATGAAGCGGTCATAAAAACCCATCGTCCCGCTTCAGCAGGCAAGAAGCCGGTTTAAGATTCGCACTATGGTACGATCATTACGCATAAAATTCAGAAAAAGGGCTGAAAATGAGCACCATTCGGGTCAGATACGTTCTACACAAAGTGGAAAATGTAGACGCGACCTCTTTATCTCATCGCGGTTGTAATAACAATAAAGTCTGCACAGTTTGTTGTTTTAATTAAATGCCATTCGGAAGTGCCCCTATTTTCCCTATTTCCCTCCAAGGAGGAACCAATGAACTGGTATCAGATGAAAGTACAGGAGGCACTGGAAAAGCTCACCACCACCGACAAAGGGCTTACCG
>Ga0351901_1062_pt1 | contig 36312 bp, 29 predicted proteins | sample BONcelHT113001D4_FD_206875 | JGI IMG/M metagenome (GOLD analysis project Ga0351901, IMG submission 206875) | Enriched cells from coal bed in the Powder River Basin, Montana, United States - BONCAT cells T11 rep1 HSBNCT.T11.300.1.D4 ...
AATGAGAGCCGGTCACGCGGAAAACGATCAGGCCGCCCAGCGGAACGATTTCGAACCGGTCGATCTTCACCTGCGTCGAGGCGTCTTTGTCGAAGCGCTTGTCGGCAAAGGAGACAAAATCATGCATGCCCTCGAAAAGCCGGCCGGCCGCCTGCATCTTCTCCACATCCAGCGAATCCCGAACCCACCAGACATAGCGTTTTCCGAAGGCCGTACGGGATCGCGACACGAGATAGACATAGGTTCTGGACAAAGCGTGATGCCGGGCATGAAAGCGGGCATGGACCTTCTCCACACGCAGCACATTGATGTTCGACGGGAGGCGGTCGTTGAGGCCCTCCAGAAGTTTCTTCGGCGGCAGGACCTTGTCCGTCTCCAGGTGGGCCACCTGGGCCAGAGCGTGCACGCCCGCATCGGTCCGCCCGGCGCCCTGGACATCGACATCATGGCCCAACAGCTGTCGCGCCGCTTCAATCAGCGTCCCCTGGATGCTTCTGGCATTCTTCTGGGTCTGCCAGCCGCTGTAACTCGTGCCGTCATACTCCAGCGTCAGCTTGTATTTAGCCATCCTTCAACAACCCATAGCGCTGAATCTTGCTGCGCAACGTTTTGCGGTCGATGCCCAGAAGTTGCGCCGTGCGACTCTGGTTCCAGGAGGTGGTTCTCAACGCTTGCAGGATCTGTTCCCGCTCCGCTCCCTCGAGCGGCATCAACTGGGGCAGGGGGGCCTCCCGTTTCTGCCGGAACCGCTCCGGCAGATTGTCCGGGAGGATCAAAAGAAAGGGCGACAGCAGCATCGTTTGCTGCAGCACGTTCTGAAGTTCCCGGACATTTCCGGGCCAGTCATAGGCAATCAGGAGTTCCATGGCTTCATCGGACACGCGGACATTGACATATCCGAGTTTTTTCAACAGGGACTCGACCAGCAGGGGCAGGTCTTCCTTGTGATGCCTGAGCGGCGGGATCAGCAGGCGAACCACGAAGCGGTAAAGCAGATCCGCGCGGAATTTCTCCTTCCTGATTTCTTCGTCGATATTCCGGTTGGCGGCGGCCACGACGCGGACCGCCGCATGGCGGACCTCGTGTCCGCCGAGACGGCGGATTTCGCCGTCCTGCATGAAACGCAGGAGCTTGGCCTGGAGGCCGGATGACATCTCCGTGATTTCGTCCAGGAAGATGGTCCCGTCCTGGGCGGATTCGATCAGCCCGGGATGCGACCGGTCGGCGCCCGTGAAGGCGCCCTTTTCATAGCCGAACAGTTCCGATTCCAGCAGGGTTTCGGGGATGGCGCCGCAATGGACCACCACGAAAGGTTTTTCGCGGCGGCCGCTCAACTGATGCAGGGAGCGCGCCGTCAGTTCCTTTCCCGTGCCGCTCTCCCCCTCGATGAGGACGCTGGCCGATGAATCGGCGACGCGCGCGAGCTGCTTGTAGAGGTCCACCATCGTCGCCGATGAGCCGATGAATTCCGGCGCCTGCGGGGCGTTGGGCTGGATCCGCATCCGCTGTTTATGAAGATCGCGTACCTCGAGGACTTTTTTGACCATGGCCCGGATCTGGTCGGGAGGGAAGGGCTTGCTGATATAGTCCCAGGCCCCCAGACGCAGGGCTTCCATGGTGGTTTCCAGGGAACCGTAGGCCGTCATGAGAATGACCGGCAGGTCCGGCCATTTCTCGTGGACCTTTTGGAGAAACTGAAGCCCGTCCATATCCGGCATGCGGATGTCCGACATCAAAAGATCATAGGCGGACAAATTTTCCCGGAGCGCCTTTTGGGCCGAGGTGAAGGTGTCCACCTCATAGCCGGCCCGTGAAAGGGCCTCCTGCAAAAACTCGCAGGCGATGGCATCATCATCAATGACCAGTATCCGCACCGGCATCGTCCCGTTACCCCTGGAGTCCTTTTTTTGCCATATAATGGGCCAGATCGGCTACCCGGCAGGAGTAGCCCCATTCGTTGTCGTACCAGGCCACGACCTTGGCCATATTGTCACGAAGGACCAGTGTGAATTCAATGTCCACGATGGATGAATGGGCGTCTCCCTTGAAATCCGTCGAGACAAGGCGTCCCTCCTCACAGGCCATGATGTCCTTGAGAGATTTGAGCGAGGCATTCCGCAGCGCCTGCCGGATGCCCTGAGTCGTCGCTTTTGTCTTGAGCTCCGCCACGAAATCCACGACGGACACCGTCGGCGTCGGCACGCGCAGGGAATAGCCGTCAAAGCGGCCGGCCAGTTCCGGGATCACGAGCGCCAGGGCCTTGGCCGCGCCGGTTGTGGTTGGAATGATGTTCTGGAAGGCCGCCCGGGCCCGCCTCAGGTCCTTGTGGGCAAGATCGAGGATGCGCTGATCATTGGTGTAAGAATGGATGGTGGTCATCATGCCTTTTTCAATCCCGAAGGCCTCGTGGATCACCATGACCGGGGGCGCCAGACAGTTGGTCGTACAGGAGGCGTTGGAGACGATATGGTGCTTCCCGGGATCGTAGGTTTTATGGTTGACGCCCATGACCACGGTCAGGTCTTCCTCTTTAGCGGGCGCTGTAATGATCACTTTTTTGGCGCCCGCCTCGAGGTGCGCGGAGGCCTTCGGGCCGGTCAGGAACAGCCCCGTGCTTTCAATGACGATATCCACGCCTTCCTGCTCCCAGGGAATCTGCGTGGGATCACGGAACGCCAGGTTCCTGACGGGAAGCCCGTTGATGACAAACGCATCGTTTTTTACGCGGACCTCGCCGGGGAAGCGGCCGTAGTTTGTGTCGTACTTGAAGAGGTGCGCATTGGTTTCCACATCAGAGAGGTCATTGACCGCGACCACCTGCAGCGACCGGGGATGCCTCATAAGGACGGCCTTCAGCACCTGCCGGCCGATCCGTCCGAAACCATTGATGCCCAGGCGAATCATGGGACCCTCCTTAATTGTCATCGATGCGGTTCTTATGCGCCGTCATGAGATCACAGCGGGTCTGCAGCGTCTTATGCAGCCGGGCGTTGTCCAGCGCGATGGCGCTCAGATTCGCCACGGCCTCGAGAAACCGGACCTCTGCCGTGCTGAAGGTTCGGGTCTTTTCCGTATAGACCCGCAGGACGCCGACTGCTTTTTTCTCCAGCATCAGCGGCACGACAAGTACCGAGCGGATGCCCTCCACGGCTGCCTTTTCCCCGTACTGGAAGTTTTTGTCCGTTTGCGCATCCTTGAGAAAAACCGGCTTTCCTTTCAGCGCCTTGCGGTCCAGGCCGCTACCCGCAACCAGGATCGGCCCCTTGTGCAGATAGTCTGCCGACAGGCCGCAAGAAGCGCCCATCAGCAGTTTTTTTTCACTGACATCCAGCAGCCTGAGACTGCAGGCCTTCACGGGCATGGCTTTGACCACACAACTGACAATTTCCTGAAGAACTTCAGACGGTTCCAGAGAGGCATTAATCACCTTTGCCACATTATAAAGCGCGACAAAGTAATCCATTTCCTTCACTTTCATATCCCACCTCCTGCGATCTGAAGCCTTGCCGGTTGGATGTCCCGGATACCGCGGAACCTTGATAAAGTCAATCAAAAGGGGCCCCGCGGCTCCGGGATCCTTTACGGATTGCTGAGCCGGGTGCGTCAACGGCGCCGATGCATCATCCCTTGGCAATTCCGATTTTCTTCTTGATGTCTTCCCGCAGGACCTTCTTCATGATCTTGCCGACGGGATTCCGCGGAATGGCCTCGATGATTTCCAGCCGTTCCGGAAGCTTGTAGGCGGCAATGCCTTTCTCCTGCATGAAGTCTTTGATATCCTTCAGGATAATTGTTTCTCCGGGTTTCGGCACCACGTAAATGCAGGTCCGCTCTCCGAGGCTTTCATCGGGCATTGCCACTGCTGCCGCATCCAGGACCTTCGGGAAGCCCAGGACCATGTTCTCCACCTCCTGGGCGCTGATGTTGTAACCCCCCCGGATGATGATGTCCTTGGAGCGCTCGAAGAAGCCGATGCAGTCGTTGTCCTTGAGCTGGAAGAGGTCGCCGGTGTTGAAATAGCCTTCGTCGTCGAAGGCCTTGGCGGTCAGGTCGGGCCGCCGGAAATAGCAGGGGATGACATTGGGCCCGCGGTACCAGAGCTCTCCCACGTCTCCCTCCTTCTTCGGCCCGCCGGGGATGGCCGCATTGGCGAGTTTCATGGTGACGAACCGCGAAAACCACGTGGCCTTTTTGGCCCATTGATTTCCGGGCGAAACAAACAGGAAGTGATCCAGGCGCATTTCCATATCGGGAATGTCGTACTGTCCCGCCACGTTGGCCGTTCCCTCGTTCTGGCCCCAGATATTGGCGAATTCAATGCCCCAGCGCCGCTTGAGCTCCTGGACGGACCACAGCGACGGCGGCGCGGCGCCGATCGTGATGGCTCGCATCTTGCTGAAGTCGAACTTGTCCACCATGGGATGCTTCAGCAGGGCATTCACCACGGCCGGCACCAGCAGTGTGTAGTGAATCTCCTCCGCCATGAGCTGCATGACGAAGCTGGGCCCGTCGAAGGGATGATGCAGAACCATTTTCCCCCCGCCGACGAGCCAGGGCACATAGACGGTTCCGATCGAGGCCATGTTCACGAGCGGGCCGGCCGTAATGAGGTTGTCTCCCCAGTGGATCGGTGCATTTTCAAAGCAGATCGTGGACTGGAAAATCCAGTTGTTATGGCTCAAGGGGCAGCCCTTGGGTTCCGCCTCCGTTCCGGATGACCAGCTCAGCGTGAAGACATCGTTCGCATCGATGACGATGCCGTCCAACTGACCGGTGACGTTTCCCTTGGTCATTTCCCGGATCTCCGGCAGCGTGATGATCTGTTTCAGGGAAGGGTATTTGGCCTGGAGCTTTTCCGCCATCTCGCGGTGCTTGAAGGTGTTGAATTCATCCACGGTAATGAAAGCGCGGGCCTCTGTCAGTTTCGTGATGTAATCCAGTTCGGTCTGGCGCCACTGTACGGGTACGGGAGAGATCAAGGCCCCTGTCCGGGTAATGGCCAGATACAGCATGGCCAGTTCCCAGCAATTGGGAAGCTGCACGATGATGATGTCGTCTTTCTTGATTCCTCTGGCCAGCAGGGCTTCCGCCGTGGCATCCACCGCGCGGCTCAATTCCCCGTAGGTCAGCCGTTCCGGTTTGAGGCCCAGCAGGGCCTCCTTGTTCATGGGATCCACCAGGCAGACCTTGTCCGGCTGCTTCCGGACATGAAAATTGAAATAATCGATCAGGGTCCTTTTTCCCCAGGCCCCGGTCTCCGCCCACTTCTTGATGTTTTCCTGCGATGCTAAAATCACGGCATTTTCCTCCTTTCAGAGATCGGCGCTGAGGGCTCAACGCCGGGTATGGCATCCGAGGACACCTTGTCAGGGAACATGGATGAAGCGTTACTTGTCAATATCAGCCGTGAAAATCCGGGATCATTTGAACAGCCCCGTCTTTTCAAATTCCTCGATCTCCGGATCCGTATAGCCCAGCCCGGTGAGGACCTCACGCGTGTGCACTGCGCCGGAAACGCCCGCAAGCCGGTACTCGGGCGGCGTTTCGGAGAGCTTGATGGGGTTGCCGATCTGCCTGACCGTCCCGCCGCCGGGCAGCGCCACGTCCACGACCATTTCGCGCTCGCGCGTCAGGGTATCGCTGAAAACCTCCGTGAGGGTCATGACCGGCTCGAAGCAGGCGTCCGTCCGGTTGAAAATATCCACCCATTCATCCCGTGTTTTTGTCAGGAAAATCGAGCGGATATCTTTTTTAATCGTTTCGATCCCTTTGGGGAGAACGCCCCCGGAAATCAGATCCGGGCGATTGACGGTGTTGCAGAAATTGGTGAAGAACTGGGGCTCCAGCCCGCCGAAACTGACGTATCGGCCGTCCTTGGTTTCATAGTAATCATAAAGGGACCCGCCGTTGAGATAATCCCCGTCCCGCTGAAGCTCGCGGCCGTCCACGAGGAATCCCGCGCCGAACATGGCGTGGAAGGCGATCATGCCGTCCGTCATGGAGATGTCGATGTGCTGGCCCCGGCCGGTGCCGTGCCGGGAAACCACTGCCGCCAGAATGCCGATGACGGCGTTGTTCGAGCCGGAGGCGACATCGGCAATCTGAATGCCCAGCAGGCAGGGACCGGATTCTTTTTTCCCGGAATAGGACATGACGCCGGAGCGGGCGATATAGTTGATGTCGTGGCCCGCGCGGTCGCGCAGGGGGCCTGTCTGGCCGTAGCCCGTCAGGGAGCAGTAGATGACGGCCGGGTTGATTTTTTTGAGGTCTTCATAGGCCAGGCCGAACTTTGCCATGACGCCGGGCCGGAACTGCTCGATGACAATGTCGTAGTCCGCGATCAGCTGATGAATGATTTTAATTGCCCTCGGATCCTTGAGATTCAGGGCCATGCAGCGTTTTCCTCGCCCCAGTTGCGTGGCCGCGGCGGACAGCTTGGTTCCCGGCACGTAGGGCGGGAAAAAATCCACCAGATCGGGCCGGGAGCCGGATACGATTCTCAACACATCGGCCCCCATGTCGGCCAGGCACATTGTGGCATAAGGCCCCGGCAACAGCGTCGTAAAGTCGAGTATTTTTAATTCTTTCAGTGCTCCCGGCATATCCCCTCCTGATTGATTCATAAATATTTCAGAATTGACGATCCCGTAAAAAGTGAAGCATTCCCTCCTCCTCGACGGGGGAGGGGAAAATGGACTTTTTACGAAGGCGTCATTTTTCAGCGGTTATATAATCCCCTTGCTTATCAAAAAAGATGTTCGATCAATTCCTTAAGATTGCTGATTTTATTGAGAGTTATCTTTGTTCCCTTGGGCATATCGTGCGTGCTGGTCTTCGGGAGAATGCAGCGGTTGAAGCCCATGCGGGCCGCCTCCCGGATGCGGGCATCCATCTGGGAGACCCCCCGGATTTCGCCCGTCAGCCCGACCTCCCCGATCACAACCGTCCCGGCGTCAATGGGCCGGTCCAGAAAACTCGATGCCATGGACGAGACGATGCCCAGATCGATGGCCGGTTCATCCACCCTCACGCCCCCGGCGACGTTGAGATAGATGTCGTGATTGCTCAGATGCAGGCCGCAGATCTTGTCCATGACCGCGACGAGCAGGGCCACCCGGTTGTGATCAACGCCGATGGCCGTCCTGCGCGGAAGCCCGAAATTCGTGGGATGGACGAGCGACTGGATCTCAATCAGAATGGGCCGGGTGCCTTCGATGCTCGGCGCCACCACGGAACCGGGCGCCCCCTCCGGCCTTTCAGCCAGGAAAAAAGCCGAGGGATTCGAGACCTCGTTGAGGCCGTTGTCGCGCATTTCAAAAACGCCGATCTCGTGGGTCGGGCCGAACCGGTTCTTGATGCCCCGAATGATCCGGTAGGCGTGGCCGGAGTCCCCTTCAAAATACAGGACCGTATCCACCATGTGCTCGAGGACCTTGGGCCCCGCAATCGAGCCGTCCTTTGTGACGTGGCCGATCAGAAAGACGGGGATGCCGCTTTTTTTCGACATCAGGATCAGTTGTTCGGCCGTTTCGCGCACCTGCCCCACACTGCCCGGCGCGGAGGACAGCACGGGCGAATAAACCGTCTGGATGGAGTCGACCACGACCACGGCCGGGTTGATGGCCTTGATCTGCTGCAGGATATGATCCAGGGAAATTTCGATCAGAATCATAAGGTTGTCCGATGACGCGCCGATCCGGCGGCCCCGGAGCTTGATCTGTTTGGCTGACTCTTCGCCGGAGATGTACAGAACCTTGAGGTTGTTGCGGGCCATCCGGCTGAGCACCTGCAGGAGCAGGGTCGATTTGCCGATGCCCGGATCGCCGCCGACGAGAACGACGGAACCGCCGACCAGGCCGCCCCCGAGCACGCGGTCCATTTCCGCCATGCCCGTGGAGGTGCGTTCCTTTTCATCGGTCACAATCGCATCGATCGACAGCGGCTTTTCGTTCAGCGCGTATTCGGCGCGATCGTTGCGCGCGTCGGACCGGATTTCCTCTTCGACGAAGGGGTTCCATTGATTGCAGGACGGACATTTGCCGAGCCACTTCGGGGATTCATGGCCGCAGTTCTGACAAAAAAAGGAAGATTTTACTTTTTTCAATAAAAGCCCCTCTTCGGGATGTTTGGCGGCGATCATACGTCTTTTTTCCTGACACGTCAATTTAAAGAATCCGTGTCAAAAGGCCACTGTGCGTCATGGAGAGCAAAAAATCTTGAATATTGATTTTAATGCTGATAAACATGAACGCTATTTGAAAAAAGTCGAGAGGGATAACATAATGCATAATCCAAACTTCAGTTCCGGCCCCTGCAGCAAAAGACCCCGGTGGCGGCTCGATGCCCTGCAGGACGCGGCCATCGGCCGGTCCCACCGCTCCGCCCTGGGAAAGCAAAAGCTCGCCAGGGCCATTGCCGAAACGAAAAAAATACTTGATATTCCTGATGATTATCTTGTCGGCATCTTCCCGGGCTCCGATACCGGGGCTTTTGAAGCGGCCATGTGGTCGTTTCTGGGGCCGAAACCGGTGACCGTCCTGGTCTGGGAAAGTTTTTCCGAGGGGTGGGCGACCGATGTGACGAAGCAGCTCAAGCTGAATCCCGCCATCCTGCGGGCCGATTATGGAAGCATCCCCGACCTCGGCGCCGTCGACTGGAACAGCGATGTGGTCTTTGTGGCCAACGGAACCACGAGCGGCGTCAAGATTCCGCACTGGGACTGGATTTCCGCAGACCGCGCGGGCCTGTCCGTCTGCGATGCGACCAGCGCCGCCTTTGCCATGCCCATTGACTGGTCCAGGGTGGATATCCTGACCTTTTCCTGGCAGAAGTGCCTGGGCGGGGAAGCGGCCCACGGCGTGCTCGTCCTGAGCCCCAGGGCCGTCACCCGGATGGAATCCTACGATCCGCCCTGGCCGCTGCCGAAGGTCTTCCGCATGAAGAAAGGGGGCACGGTCGACCGGAGCATTTTTGACGGCGACACGATCAACACGCCCTCCATGCTCTGCGTGGAGGATTACCTCGATGCGCTCCGGTGGGCGGGTGAAATCGGCCTCGAAGGCCTGTTCAACCGCAGCCTGGCCAATCTGAAGGTGATCGAAGACTGGGTTGAAAAAACGGACTGGATCGAGTTTCTGGCCGCAGCGAAGGCCATCCGGTCCAACACGTCCGTCTGCCTCACCGTGACCAGCGAAAAGGTCAAAGCCATGGCCAAAGAGGACCGGGCGAAGTTCCTCAAGACCATCGCGGGGGCGCTCGACAAAAGCAATGTCGCCCGCGACATCAATTCTTACAAGGACGCCCCTCCGGGCTTCAGGTTCTGGTGCGGCCCCACCATTGAGCCGGCGGATGTCCGCACGGCGCTTGCCGAACTGGAAAAGATCTATCAGCAGAAAATCGCGGAACTATAAATGAACAAAAGGAGATGCATTTCATGAAAAGAGTATTGGTCAGCGACACCCTTTCAGCGGAAGGGATCAGGGTGCTCAAGCAGACGCCGAATATTGAAGTCGATGTGATGACGAACCTTACGCCGGATGAACTCAGGGGCGTCATCAAGGAATACGACGGGCTTGTGATCCGCAGCGCCACCAAGGTCACCCAGGCCATCCTCGACAGCGCGGATAACCTCAAGGTCATCGGCCGGGCCGGTGTCGGTCTCGACAATGTGGACATCATCGCGGCCAGCAAACGGGGGATTGTCGTGATGAACACCCCGGGCGGCAATACCATTACGACCGGAGAGCATGCCATTTCCATGATGCTGTCGCTCGCGCGGAAAATCCCCCAGGCTACCGCTTCCATGAAAAACGGCAAATGGGAAAAAAACAAATTCATGGGGAACGAGATTTTCAACAAGACCCTGGGCATCATCGGCATCGGCCGGGTGGGAACGATCGTTGCCGACCGGGCGCAGGGCCTCAAGATGAATGTCATCGCCTACGATCCCTTCATGTCGCCGGAAGCGGCTGCAAAAATCGGCATCAGCCTGGTCAGCTTTGAAGATCTCTTGAAAAATTCGGACTTTATCTCCGTCCACACGCCCATGACCAAGGAGACCCGAAGTCTCCTGAATGCCGCTGCATTCGCCAAAATGAAACAAGGCGTCTTTATCATCAACTGCGCCCGCGGCGGGATCGTCAATGAGCAGGACCTCCATGAGGCCCTCGTGTCCGGAAAAGTCGCAGGAGCGGCCCTGGATGTTTTCGAGGAGGAGCCGACGAAGAATCAGGAGCTGGTCGCCCTGGAGAACGTGATCTGCACCCCGCATCTGGGCGCCTCGACCGATGAAGCCCAGATCAACGTGGCCATTGCGATTGCCGAGCAGATCGCCGATTACCTGACCACAGGCGAGATCCGCAATGCCGTGAATTTTCCGTCCGTCAGCGCCGAACTGCTGCAGGTCATCCAGCCCTATCTCGATCTGGCCGAAAAGCTGGGCAAGTTTCAGGCCCAGGTCGTCAGCGGCGGCATCCAGGAGTTGATCGTCGAGTACAGCGGCAAAATCCTCGACTACAATGTCGCCCCCCTGACCATCTCTCTGCTGAAGGGGTTGCTGACGCCCGTGCTCAAGGACAGCATCAATTACATCAATGCCCCCGTGGTGGCCAAGGAACGCGGCATCAAGGTCGTGGAATCGAAAAGCAGCGAGATCGGCGACTATACCAGCATGATTGCCCTGACCCTGAAGACCTCGAAGGGAACCCATTATGCGGCAGGCGCCCTTTTCGGCCGGCAGGATCCGCGCATTATTCAGATTGATAAATTTAAGCTGGAAGTGGTGCCGGAAGGCTACATGCTGGTCCTGTCCAACTATGACCGCCCCGGCGTGATCGGAAATATCGGAAGCACGCTGGGCGAGAATAATGTGAACATTGCGCGGCTGCATCTGAGTCGCGATCAGGTCGACAATCAGGCCCTCGTCGTGCTCAGCACGGACAGCATCGTGCCCGAAGTGGCGCTGGATAGACTGAGGAACCTGCCACATGTGATTTCCGTGATCCAGCTGGAAATGTGACGACTTCGTAAAAAGTCCATAGGCTGTGTTGCGCTTCATCCTTCGTCGTTGCGGCGTACAACACGGTACGCCTCACTTCTCAGTGACTTGCGCGCCTTGCCTCTGGCGCTTTTTACGAAGCCATCCGGAATAAGTTTTTCATATCTTTTTATAGAGCTGGAAATGTAAGGGAGTTTTGGAGGACCGTTTCATGGCAAACGTCGTAGTTGTAGGGACCCAGTGGGGCGATGAAGGCAAGGGCAAGGTCGTGGACCTCTATGCCGAAGACGCGGATGTGATCGTCCGGTTTCAAGGGGGCAACAACGCGGGGCATACCCTGGTCGTCAAGGGGGTGCAGACGATCCTGCATCTGATCCCTTCGGGCATTCTGCATGATCATAAAACCTGCATTATCGGCAATGGTGTGGTGGTCGATCCGGCCGTCATGATGCAGGAAATCGAAAACCTCAGAAAGAGGGCCCTCTTTCCCGAACACACGCAGCTTTTTGTCAGTGAAAAAGCGCACCTGATCATGCCCTATCACCGCCGGCTGGATATGGCGAGGGAAGCGCGGAAACGCGACCGGAAAATCGGGACGACAGGGCGGGGAATCGGACTGGCTTACGAGGATAAGGTGGCCCGCGTGGGGATCCGCTTCTGCGACCTGCTGGACGAGGCGACCTTCAGGGAGAAATTAGCGAGCAACATCGATGAGAAGAATTTTTACCTGACCCGGCTTTTTGAAGAGGCGCCGCTGGAGGCGCAGCAGGTTTTTGACGAATACCAGGCTTATGCGGAATATCTCAAGCCTTTTGTGGCGGATACCTCCCTGATCATTGGACAGGAGATCCGGCGCGGCAAGAAGATCCTTTTTGAAGGCGCCCAGGGCTGTCACCTGGATATCGATCACGGAACCTATCCCTATGTGACGTCCTCCAACACGGTGGCCGGCAATGCCAGTTGCGGCAGCGGCATCGGTCCGCGGGCCATTGACCGCGTGGTCGGCATCTGCAAGGCCTACACGACCCGTGTGGGGGAGGGCCCCTTTATGACCGAGCTGACGGATACCAATGGCGAACACATGCAGACAGTGGGACAGGAATTCGGCGCCACCACGGGACGGAAAAGGCGCTGCGGCTGGCTCGACATGGTCCTGATCCGGCAGGCTGTGCGCGTGTGCGGGACCACCGGCATCGCCGTCACCAAGCTGGACGTCCTGACAGGACTGGAGAAGCTTAAAATTTGCGTGGGATACCGGGCAGCAACCGGCGAGGAATATACGGAATCCGTCCCCGCAAATCTCAAAACACTTGCGGCCTGTGAACCTGTGTATCAGGAGCTGGACGGCTGGACAGAGGATATCCGTGATGCCAAACAGATCGATGATCTGCCGAAGAATACACGCAAATATATTGAAAGGCTGGAAATTCTGGCCGGCGTGCCGTTGGTGCTGGTTTCGGTCGGGGCGGGACGCGAGAGCACCATCGTTCTTAAGAATCCCTTTGGCGATTGAGGCGAACGCTGGATTGCATGTCACAATTTGGACTTGACAAGCGGGGGGACATGTTCTAAGAGGGCGGACTTTTCAACCAGCACATTCTGAAATCGTTTTACGGCAGGCTTGAGCCTGCGCTTTCACCTGAGGGCCGTTAGCTCAGTCCGGTAGAGCAGCGGACTTTTAATCCGTTGGTCGCGGGTTCGATTCCCGCACGGCCCACCAATAAAATCAAGTAGTTATAAAAACTACGGAATCTCTTTTTCTTTCATGGCTACCCTCAAAGACCGTTTTTCGTGACCCTGATGACAACCCGTAAGGCTTCCAGTCTGATTTTATTGACGGGGATTCTATGGATCAACTACGTATCTCCATTCTTGCTTATCAGATGAACCCGTTAGTAATGCCTTACCAGAAATTCTATCGCTGGTTGAATCAAAAATCATAAAATAGCCATACGTTACTCGGCTATACATCATCAAGGCAACCATTCGGGATCTCTGAACCTGGAGTTGCATCCCCTCTTTTGGCAGTTCCCGATCGCAATAGTTCTGACATGATGATATTGCGTATAAAGACCACGGCATGAAAGGAATTTGATTCATCGGTAAAAATGGTATGAGCACAAAAAGAAAAAAGTGGCTTGTTTTCAGCCTGTTGATCACCATGACATGTGCCTTTATGCCGGCTTGCTCTTCCGGCGCAAAGACACCCCGGCTTGCCAGTGATGCAGTCATCCTCGCATTTGGTGACAGCCTGACCTTCGGAACCGGTGCAACACCTGCGGACACCTACCCGGCGATTCTGGAGGGTTTGATAGGACGGAGGGTGGTCAATTCCGGAATCCCCGGAGAGGTAACGGCGGAAGGGTTATCACGTCTACCGAAGGTGTTGGAGAGAGAACGGCCTGCGCTGCTGATCCTTTGTCATGGAGGCAATGATCTGCTCCGTCGTTTGAACCAGCAGAAAACCGCTGATAATCTACGGGCAATGATCCGGTTGGCGCAGGAGCGGAGAGTCGCTGTCATTATCATTGCAGTGCCCTCGCCGGGTATTGCTCTGTCACCCCCACCCTTTTATCGAGAGATAGCTAAGGAAATGAAACTCCCCATTGAAGATAAGGCCCTGCCCTTGGTGCTATCCGACGGTTCCCTCAAGTCTGATTATATCCATTTAAATGCCGCAGGATATCGTAAGCTGGCCGAGTCAATAGCGGCGCTCCTCAAGAAGAGCGGTGCGGTGGAGTAACCCCAACTGAAACATGTAGCACGAAGCAACAAATCATAATCACGCTTATGCCCTTATAGAGATGGAATACGAACAGATCCAGGTTGAATGCCACAGCGGCTACAAGGCCAATGAATACCCCGTCGCGTTTACGTTTCAGGGACACCGCTGGGAAGTGTCAGAAATCCTGGACCGCTGGTATGAGGGCGGGATCAAGTCCAATGATCCCGTGATCGATTATTTCAAGGTCAAAACGGCTGAGGGCAGGGTTTTTCTTCTTCGTTACCTCAGGCTTTTTGATTCATGGACTGTCAGGGTCTGATGATGCCCCAGTCATCCGCTCAATTGTCCTGACCTATATTTTTCTTTCGTATTTTTCAGCGACTTTACAAGAAAACGGTCCAGCTGATCGGCAAAGGCCTGGCAGTCTTTCCGACCGAATGCCGAGGGACCGCCTGTCATCATGCCGTCGTCTCGCAGCTCGCTCAGTAGATCACGCATGGCGAGCCGGTCCTTGATGTTGTCCTCCGTGTAGAGCTTTCCCCTGGGGTTAAGGGCGAAGGCGCCTCTGGCGACGACCCGATCCGCCAAGGGGATATCGGCTGTAACCACCAGATCGCCCGGTACCACCAATTCGGTGATGCGGTCATCGGCGACGTCCGGACCTTCGGGAACGATGAGGCTCGAAATCAACTCCGACATCCCGTGGCGGATGGGCTTGTTGGCCACAAAGACGACGGGTACGCCCAGGCGCAGGGCCGATCGGATCAGGATGTCCTTCGCCGCTTTCGGAAAACCGTCTGCATCCACATAGATCCGCATGACCGCCCTTTCATACACAGGTCGAGTGTCCTTCAGACTCCCATGATCTCTTTCACCCGGCCAACGATGCCACTCTCCAGGCGAACCTTGATGCCATGGTGGTGATGGGAAGATTGGGTGAGAATATCCCGGACGATGCCTTCTGCAAGCACACTGGTTCGCTGATCCTGCTTCTGGACAACCTTCACCCGTGCACCAACTGTAATGTCAGATCGGTTTTGCCCCTTCATAGATCTCTCTTCTGCTGACGGGCAGTTCCCCGCATGCCCGGGAATAGAGTTTCCTCTACTGAACCTGCCCCTCTGTGTCCATTTTACAATAAGTGAAAAATAGTTATCATCATCTCTTCCGTCCATATGCAATGACGATGTCATCCGTAATAATCACGACACCCTTGCGCTCGAAGTAATCGCGTGTTTTTCTGGTTTCTTTGTCTCTCTTGTTTTGCGGGAACTTGGCATACCACCAGTTAGAAGAGATGGCGGCGAAGAAATCATACGCTTCTCCCCCGTCTTTGAAAGTGTTCCGCCAAGTGTGCCTGACGATCCGGATATCGGCAATGCCCGATTCCGCCAAGAGTCGCCGGACCTCTTTCTCCTTCATGGGCCAGAATTCCAGGCGGTAGCCGAGGACATACCGCTTGTTGATTACCCTGAATGAAGCATCACATGCTTCCCAATAATGCTCGGGGCCATGGGCGCCGACTGAAAGTAGACCACCGGGGCGAAGAACACGTTCCATTTCTTTCACCGCTTTTTTCGGGTCAGGAAGCAACCCCATCGTCATCCCAGTCATGACAACGTCGAAACTCGCGTCATCAAAAGGCAGGGATTCGGCATCAAGTTGACGGAAATCCATGTGGCCGACGCCGTAGCCTTGTCTATCTGCTTTGGTCCGGCAAACCTCCAGCATGTAACTGGAGATATCTCCGCAAACTACTTTGGCTGCGCCTTTCCTTAGGGCGAGTAAAGACATGATTCCAGTGCCGGCCCCCACGTCCAGCACCTCTTTGCCCTGGAGATCCATCCCTTCGAGTTGGGCAATCGCAGCCTTTGTCTGAAATTTTTCTCCAAGTTCATCGTATCTGGTCACGTGCTCAGAGAAAACGCCATCATAACCCTGTTTGACACGGTTCTTCATGGCCGCCGTATCTCCGATATTGCCCGTGAGCCAAGCTATGATATTGTTGGTATTAACCATCAGCATCATCGGCAGCGAAAGCTTTCCAGTCCAAAATATTTGAGGCATAAAAACAAATCTTCCCAAAGATAAATTGGATCAAATGGTTGTGTATGAAATTATCTTAGTTCATTCATACCTTATTATCGAGATGACATCAGTGATAACTAGGTGAAAGCCTGTATTTTCATCGAGGTTGCCGGTCCGTGGATAACAGGAAGGCAGCCTCAGCCCCGATCTTCCCATAAAAATACGACCTTTCGACCGATTATCAGTAAATCGGTCAGAAAAGTCAACTTCCACCTTTGTATTTGCTATATGTAAGAGCGTATTTGATAAAATGTCAATAAAGACAGGCTGATGTAATACCTTGTGTTCTTATGGAGCCAAGAATGATGTAAACTACCTTGGGACGCCGGGGTAAAATGGGAGGAGAGAATCTGTGTTTTACCTGATGCCCCTGAGCATGGCTCGTAGAGTAGATCCTCCTCCCACTGCTTTGTTCATAACTCGTACGGTATCATAAACCTTCCCGGATGGGAATGAGTTTGCACTTGCAAGGTTGATTCGAACAAGGCTTTTTTATCCAGGGTGATATTTTTGAGGGGAGTATTTCTATGTCAGTATCGGTTCTTGGGATAGATATTGCGAAACAGAAGTTCGATGTCGCACTTCTTGTAGAGGGGAAGACAAAACATAAGACCTGCAAGAATTCGGCAGAAGGTTTTGAGATGTTGAGGCTCTGGCTTGAGAAGCAAGGAGTTCAAGAGGTCCATGCCTGCATGGAAGCCACGGGGAACTATGGAGAGGATCTGGCGATCTTCCTTCATGAGGCAGACCACATTGTCAGCATCGTTAATCCCGCCAGGATCAAAGGATTTGCTCAGAGCGAACTGCTGCGCACCAAGACGGATAAGCTTGATGCCGCCTTGATTGCCAGATTCTGGTTGGCGATGAAACCAGCTCCCTGGATCCCACCTTCACCGGAGATCAGATCCCTGAGAGCTCTGGTGAGGCGGGTTGATAGCCTGATCGACATGCGAAGCCAGGAGAAAAATCGGATCAGCACGGCACATCAATCTGTCTCTCTTTTGATCAAAGAACATATCGCTTATTTGGATCAAGAGATTGAAAAGATCAGAAAGCAAATTGCCGATCTGATAGGAAAAGATCCCAATCTTAAACGGAAAAAAGATTTGCTGGATTCCATCCCCGCTATTGGCAAGGTAACCATTCCTCACATCCTGGCAGAATTAGATGATCTGGAAAAATTCAACCATGTTAGTGAACTGGTGGCATTCATCGGGCTCGCACCGAAGGAAACGCTCTCAGGGTCATCGATTAAAGGCAAACCCAGGTTATGCAAAATCGGACATGCGCGGCTTAGGAAAGCCCTGTATATGCCCGCATTGGTGTCGATTCAATGCAATCCTGTGATGATTGCCTTTTATAACCGACTAAAAGACAAAGGTAAAAATGGGAAAGTGATTGTCTGCGCGATAATGCGGAAACTGGTTCATGTTATCTTCGGCGTCCTGAAATCTGGGAAAAAGTATGATCCAAACTTTAAGCCAGTTGCCGCTTGACAAGAACGGTATCTACGAGTCAATAGTTTTCGATCTCGAATTGACGTGATGATTACCAGTTGTACTTAAGGCTCGGATAAATTGATGAACCTATGCCACTTTGTCAACGCCATTTGGGCCTCGAAGATGTCTGCCGGAATTAGTTAATCGCAGGGTCAAAAAGATCACCTGCGTCTTCCAGAATGATTTCCACCAGACCCAGGCTCATCTTCCTTTGGAATACGTCGATCCAAATGATTTCAACCTTAACCCGATCGCCCTGACCCACAACGTGGCCATTCATGTTTGAGTTGTGGACGAGTCCATGGAGGCCGTTAGGCAGTTCTACAAAACACCCAAACGCCACGACGTTTACCACAGTTGCCGGATGTGTGGAGTGGCGCGGGAGTTGCTTGTCAGCGTTAAACCACGGGTCCCAAGAGAAATTGCGCCTCACCCTGTCCAGTGCCTGGGTCGCATCGGCAATGTCTGTCAGCTTCTCGAGCCTGTCCTCGGCCATAAATGAGCCGTGTGGAGGGTTGACGGACTTTAGCGCATCCTGGAGATACTCAACAACCTCCGTGGCGTTGTCGAGGGTGGTCTTGACATGCAAGTGTGTCGCTGAATCGCGAATTCGAGCCACAATGCGCTCGGCCTGGAGGCGGTCGGCAAAAAATGTGTCCTCGGCTACCGCAGCTAAGTAATTCACGTTCCCAACCAGATCAAGGTGTACGAACCCTGCGGGTCCAATTCTTACCAAATCATCATCGGCGATCGAGTCAAGTCGAAGGTGTTCTGCAAGAACGCACCTGCTCGCAAGGAGATAGTTGAACTCGCGATCGAGCATGTCTGGCGAAAGGCCGTAGGACATCAGCTCCTGCTTGACGATGTTCTTTCGATAGTAGCCTTTCAATCCATCAGTGCCCGAGGACGAAAACTTCTCCCGCAGCCATCGCAATATCATGTACCGACAGAAGAAGCTTGGCCGCAAGTCTTCGCGGTTGGACGAGAACAAGTTCTTTACGTACGAGTGATCGCTGTCATAGAAGCGGCGATTCATCCGAATGAGCACTGTAGCCACCTGATGGAGGGGGATGGTGTAGCGCCCTTCGGACTGCCGGATTTTGAAGATCAGATCTTCACCGATATGTGCGCTATTGCAGAACTCCAAGAAGATTTCAAGGGCATCTCGCATGTTGCGGCCTGAGAGCCCCACGATCATGCGGCGGACAAATCGATCGTGCTCGAACAGTGACGTAACGATAGATGTAAGGTAGTACGCTTGGTCCGATCGTGGGTACTCGACGGTCATCCCATTCGGAAGCGAGAAGTGGAGCTTCTCGCCGGAAGTACTTTTCAGCGCATTCATGGCCAACTTAATGCGGCTCACTAGCAGGCTCTGGAACAACGGCGGCTCGATCCTAAAGACCATGTCCTTAAGCGCGGTGTCCAGTGGTGGCTGTGAGCGATGGTTGTCGTAGGTCTCGTCACGAAGCGGCAAGATCACGAGCGCTCGAAACTCCTTCTGCAACCACTGCGCCGCCTCAAACATAAGCAATTGCTCGTCCCGCGTCTTCTTGTCACAGTTGTCAAGAACGATGATGCAGAGCTTGTTGCGCTCTCCGCAGCAATAGCGAATATGCGCCTGAGCCACCGTGTGCCGATCTCGCTGGATGGTTTCGATGTGCTCAGCGAGTTTGATGTCGAAGATCTCCGTTTGACTGGCGTACAGCTTGCCTACACCCTTGTAGAATCGGCTGATTTCGACTCCAAGCACACGGCGAAGTACGTCGAGGTCGTCGAAGTCGTAGTCAGGCAGAGATGCTCTGCATGACTCAATGAGCGCCACCCGGAGCCAATCGTAGATTTCGTTTGCCGACACGGGAGCCGCGTTCATGTCAATTCGACACCAAACGGTCTCAGCGACCAACTCCCTTGGCAGCGCTACTTCGTGTAGATGGTCCACGAAGGTGGTCTTGCCTGATCCTACGCTTCCGATGAGCAAGAGAACCTTGTGTTCAAGAGCATGCTTCTCCTTGAGTCGGCCTATCAGCTCAGATGGTTTCGATGTGTCCTCCAACAACTGGACGTCGGTCTCACTTGGTGGGCGAGCTGCGCGAATGACGCGGTCGATAGGATCAACGTACCTTTCGCGTCTTCGCGAAGGGATGTATCCATGCCTAGCGATAAACGAACGTTCCGCACTTGTCGTAGGGTTGAAGACTGCCGTGATCGAGGCAGTCAGCGTTGCGCCAAAGGTATTCTGCCCAACTTCTTCGTTCTGAGCTCCAACGCCACCAACCATGCGACGTGGTTTGAAAAAGCCGGCTGGCTTTACAGTGTCGGAGAGTGTTTGCGCGTACGCCCCGAGCTTTTTCCACGACATTAGGTCGTGAAGTGCTGCAACGTCAGAAGAATAGGGTCCGAGGTTGGCGACAGAGGCTCTTGAGAGTGGTTCGACGTGGTCAGCGTACCCGTACCAAAGTTCGACGCCATTGGATGCGATCACGAACTTCGTTGGATTGAAGCCGGGGTGGAACAAGGCATTGAGTTCGTGCGCATAGAGCCGCGCCTGCCGATAGCCTTCTTCCACCGACTCATTGGGTGCTTTGGCCTCGATCACTGCCACAGGCAGGCCGAGCAGGACCACGACGTAGTCGGGATAGTAGAGCTTCTGCTCGACACCCTTGCCGACCGCGAATCGTCGAAGGTTTGCCTTCGTTTGAATTACTGGATCGGGCAGGCCTAAGCCAACCGGCTGCGCTTCTGTTAGGAAGCGGTACAAGAACTTCTGCTCAACGTCACTTTCGTTATTGAGTCCTTCGACCTGCCACATGTGTACCCCCCTCGCTTCACATTGATCCTAACCGCGGTGTTCCTATTTTGTGTACTGCCGGGAGAAATGATCGTCATAGAGCCGGACAAAGGTCTATAAATAGTCCTCCACACTGCGGTAGTAATCCAAAGACTGCGGATTCCGTGGACGATAGATGGCAGCAGGCAGCGACACGATATCTCTCCTTCGAGACTATCATGCCACCATAATGTAGAACGATCGCTCTGCTTGTCAAGGGAAGATTTTTACGTGGTGGCTCGCTGATTACGCATCGAAGCCTTGTATCTATCCAATAATACTTATCCTATTGACTTCAGGAAGCAACACAGCGGGGCTTATCGATCACCCAACCTGTTCTTCACGGGGCCAACCCGGTGGCACCCTATTATCCCGAACAAAAGGCATGGGGGCATCACCCCGCTCGCAAGGCGCGCCATTTTTTTGAAAATATGAGGAAAATAAAATAAATATTATCATGCACATGGATGATGATAAGATGGCTTTTTTAGCGATTTTACTGTTAGCGACGCTCTCTGATGAGTTCAGGATGAGAAAGTTGTAACTGCTTATAACACTTATTCAATTCGCATATCAATAAATAGCGAAGATAGCCGGACATGGATCTCTGGTTGTTCCAAGCAAGAACCCGTAGATAGTCCCTTTCCTCATCTGTGATCATCGTAGTGACACGATATTTCTGCTGTTCCTGGTTTTCCATGTTCCTGCCCTCCTTCTATGTTGATATTTTATTGAGCCTATCCTTCTCAAGACCCGCTATGCTAATTGCCTCATTGATTCTTTTCTCCCATGACTCCACCGCTTTTCGGAAATCTGCAAGTTTGGCCTTGTCCGATAGGACAAGTGCCTGGACTCTTTCAACCTCTATCTCGGCTGCACGAATCTCCGGCGTTGACAAAAATCCCTGTGGCCAGATCGCGGCGATGTGATTAAAAGCCATTTCCCATATCGCCGTCACTACCTGATCCAAGGATTCTTGCCGCGCCTCAATGCTTCCAATGGGAAAAGGGTTCTTCCAAATAGCTTGTGACGTTGCCCCAGACTTGACGATCTCCGAAGGTGTAATGATATCAAGCGATTTGAGAATGTTCACAACTTCGGCTTTGCAAATCTTTAACTCGTCAATAAGTGGCTTTACTGTGTCTGGCGGATTTCCACTTCTTCGGTACATCAGCTTGACATTGTCACCCTCTAGGAAAATCTCGTATCCGACAACTGCCAGGTCAGAAAGTAGGCCTGATCTCATAAAATCACCTCGCGGAGATCACCGACTTGGTACGATAGGGGGATTTTATCGTCACCATTGTCACCATTGTCACCAGAATTGCAACTACCTGCTAATACTATTTTTTTACTGTTCCCTTTGGCGACGATCGCTTCCACTAAAACGGAATCATCGACTTCGTAATCGTCACTGTGATGAAATTGATGACGATCCTTTTCCATTGGTGACGATCCGGAGACGATCTGTTTGTCGAACATCGTTTCCGATATATCATTTATAATATCAATATCATTCGCATCTTTCTTTACATCAGGGACAATGGTGACGAGCTTTTCCCTCACTTGTTCCAAACGAATGAATCTTTTCTTGGTCTTGGGGTCTTTGCCAATTGTAACTTCTATTCCTTGAGTTCGTAGCGCTGTTGCACTCCGCCTCAACTTACCTGATAGATCGTTTGCCGCCTGTGGCCAGCCTTTTACTCTCCTTGTTCGATCGTCGGCTGTCATTTCAAGGTCATCAAGCAATTCCGTAGCCGTTCCTTCCCAAGTTTTAAAATTATGGGCTTCCATGAATGATTTTACAACAGTACCGACCATATCAGCATCCAGAGTCATGCTCGTCACTTCCTGCCGATTGTGCGCGTATGCATTCAAGAACGTGCCTGGCTCCCATCCAAAGGCTGGTTCCGCCGCGCATACCCACATGGCAAAGTCGGCCATTCTTGGCACGCTGGCAAGGTGGACGTTGTTGATACCTTTTAGAGCGCAACTGACAGCATCCAAGATTGCACCCAGGATTTCAGGCGCATCATCCTCAAAATTCATCCACAACTCTTTTTCCGGGATTCTCTTATCTTCGGGAATGACGGCCAGGTTAATGACGATCGATCTATCAGCCAGGTCATGACGACGGATTACGTTATTGATGCAGTTCAGCATGACAGGACGTTTTGTATTAAAAATTGTTTCTTCATCATCCGAATAAAGAGTCCTGGTTGCAAACCCACCACCTGTGGCTAATCTGCAAAGACCATCTGATAGCCAGCCGGGAACATCGCTCAGGTTATCAAAAGCCAGGATCCATGTATTGCTTGCAGAAATGGCAAGGTCTCGCAGTTCCTTTGGTGCTGATCGAAGCGGCGCCGTAGACGGGTCCACAACGCGCTTTATAATCTTCGAATGAGTTGATTTCGAAGATCCCTGCTCCCCGGTAAAGGCAAGGTTGGGATAGGGTCCCGATGGGTGAAAGCAGACCAGAATGAAACCGACTAACAAAGGCCAATCATCAAGGCTGGCCAGGTTGACATATTTCTTCAAGATGTCGATACTTCCGCCTTCTTTGGGATATGGTAGGGCAGCCATTCCGGATGGTCGGCGGAACTTGACGATGTTTTGATTTTCCAGGACGCGCCAACCATCGAGGCCGATCGCCACCACATCGAAACGATCGCTTCCCAGATCCAGATATATTGTGCCATTACGTTCCGCCAGCCGTACATGGACAGGGTAACATGAACCCTCATGGATAGCCTGTCCCTCAAGGGTTCCCAGTGCATCCTGCATAATCTGTACACCGCATCCTTCCTGACTTTCTTTCCAGAGACGGCCGGAAACCCAATTCCGGAAACTCTTACTTCGGAGGGGATACGTTTCCCGATGTCCATCTCTCTGGATTGTGGCATATGCCTTCATGTCAACATCATGAAACAGCTCGGCCTCCTCCAATGCGAGTTTGATCAAGCGTTTTGTCTTGGTGCTCCGCTGCTTATTTTCTTCTGTCTGATTTCCGCCATCCCCTTCCCCGTGTATATCGATCAAGGCATCTGCCAGCTCGTCCTTTGTCATATTTTCTGTCGGTTCTTTTTTTACGTCTGTCATTATTTCACCTCCTGATATAAAATTAAAAGATCCGCATTGTCCCCGAATTGCAGGATGTCCAGCTCATTTACGATACCCGGAAGCATGTGGTAAGCACCCGATGCTCGGTCCAGATCCTCCATCGTCCGAATATTAGCGGTTTTTTCTAGACAGAAGCGATGCATCAGGCATAGTTCCCTGTATCTCTGCCGCCGCCAAGTTTCAAAATCGCGCAACAGTTTCCTTTTCCGGTCCTCGCGTCTCCGGTCAACTTTCGTGCGCCGATTGCTTCCATCAATTTGCAAATAGGCCAGGGCTTCTTTGAAATTCAGGCCGTGACGCTTCTGAATAAAGGCGATAACATCCCCTTTTTCGCCGCATCCAAAACAACAGAATCTCTGCCAATCAGGATTGACGGAAAACGATGGTGTCTTTTCCTCGTGGAAGGGACAGGACGACCACCACGAGCGGCCTCGTTTCCGGAGTTCGATCCCTTCCCGCTCCAGGATTGTCAAAATATCAGGCTTGTTATGAATCATGATTGCCTCCTATGGAAGTATTCGTGAACGCGCTTCCAACCACTTGACGAGCGATTCACGCTCATAGGCAACAGTATTGCCGAGCATGATTTTTCTAACGCTATTGGTCTGGTGCAGGCAGTCGAGGTTGGCCATGGTCCGGCCTGCGTAGCCGGTCAGTTCTTTAAACCGTGGATGGTTCCGCGCCACAAAAGGGGGCAGCTCTTTTAATAACGCCGCCAAGTCCGCTTGTTTCTTTTCTTCTGTGTCTTTCATTGTGTAGCCTCCCAAATGCTTTATTTTGCTTTCTTTCGCATAATGTAAGATATTGATATTATAAAGAAAAGACCCGTGGAACGAAGAAAAGGGTTTTCTCTGTGAGAGGGGATTTCTTGTTTAATGAAATTAGGTGGTTAAAAGAAAACCCCCGTGGACTTTTAATTCACAGGGGTTTGCAGGAGGGGGGATTCGATTGATTACAGGTTATTTATTCTTGGCTTTTCTTTCTTGCCAGCCTGGCTTGCGGCCTGGCTTACGGCTTTCCTCCGGGAACAGGTCCTTTATCCAGTTATGTATTGTCTCTTTCTTGTAACGTGATTTCATGCTTTCTTCTTTTATTTTGATTACCGCATCAGCGATAATTGGGGTTAAGGACTTTTTTTCACAATCCTTAATATAGCGGTTAGCTATTTTTCTGCACTCTTCTCTGTCCTCTTGATTTTCAGTATCTATGATGACAGCCTTGCGGCCAGAGTGGCTTCCGCTGCCTTGTACGGATTCAAACGTAATAAGATCTTCCAGCTTGTAGTATGACTTCAGAAGCAACCTTGTAATTGCCTCTGCGGCTGGTCTGTTGGAAAGATCGTAATCTTTCCAGGAAGGGCGCGAAGGATATTTTTCTAACTCAATTTCCGCCACTCGAAGCGCATTTTTTAAAGACTTAGAATGATTCCTATCTTCTTTTGTACTTCCATCAGAATAGAAAATAGTCGAAAGATCTCTGATGCCATCGACCTTTACGTGTCCTATTTTCCCCCATTCATCTATATTGACTTCCTTGCCACTAAAGTTGTCAAATTTAAATTCTAAATCTTTTATCTGCCATTTATAAGAAGCAACGTTTTTTTCCAAAGATTCAACTCCCGGTGGTTGTCGTGGATTCCGTGCACCGTCATACGGCTGAAGTCCTCTCTTAACATAATCAAAAATCTCGATTTCATGAATTTCCCAGCGCTTTATTACATCGTATCCCGTCCACCATCGTTTATTCAGCATCTTGCCCCTCAACAAAACTTCCCCATAATTATCCAAGGGGGAAGCGGGTGAGGTGCCCGTTTTCGGTGATCAGCCTATCCCCCTGAGTTGTCTACTTGTTGAAGGTTCACTACCTGACCATCCTCTTTCTGTCCAGCATTTTCCAGCTGTTGTAATGCCTGCCCCAACGCCGTCGCCGCGGCCCTCAGTTTGTTTTCGCTCAAATGGGCGTAACGTTGCGTCATGACGTTGGTCTTGTGGCCCAGCAGCTTCTGGACCGTGTAGAGGTCCGCCCCCTGTTCGATCATCCAACTCGCATAGCTATGGCGGCAGGAATGAAAGCAAATCTGTAAACGGGGATCGTCAATGCCGTCATTCAGTTTCAGGTCGTCAACGGTTCGTTTGAACGTGATGGAAATACGATCCAGCTTCACTTTGCGGCCTTCAAAAACATAATTCGACGGCCTTTTGTCCTTCCTTTTTTTGCCCCCTGATGACTTTTCCTCGTCCCTTGCCCGCTCCCTCGCCTTGAGCATTTCCACCGCCTGCTCCGTCAGAAAAGCATACCGTGACCCAGCTTTAGCATCCCGGATCGTCAGGACGCCCTTGTCAAGGTCCACATCCTGCCGTGTCAATGAAGCGATCTCCCCGAAGCGCAAACCGGCATGAAGAGACAGGAGGGTCATGTCGTGAACATCAACGCTCCTTGATTTAAGGGCATTAAGCAGCTTATCGGCCTCATCCCGCGTGAGAAAACGCATCCTGCCATTGTCCGGTTTGGGGAACTTAACGTTGGCCGTGGGATTCTCTCTCTCAAACACCCCAAGTCGTTTCGCCGCGTTGAATATCTGTCGAACAACAGCCAAGGCATATTCGATGCTCCGAGGAGATTGTCCGCCCTCTGCCATAACCTTCTTGAGCTTCTCCAGATGGAACGGCGCAATGTCTTTCATTGGGAAGTGGCCTATGACGTCCTTTATCCATTTACCATACAGCCCTTCCTCGCGGGCCACGGATCTCTCTTTCTTGTCAGTCTTTGCCTGTGGCAGGTAGGTATCATTGAAGAAGGCATCGAAAATGATGGTTTCCTTTGCCTCGTGTTCCTGTTTGGCCTGTTCGCGTTCGCGCATTTCGCTCTCTATTTCCCGCTTTTCTGCCAGAGTTTGAGGGCCTTCACCCTTCTTTTTGTTTTCCTTCAGTTCTTTCAGTCGGTCATAAACCTTGGCCGCTGTCCAATCTTCAGAGGCCCAGCCAAGGCCTTCTTCTTTGTCCTTGCCGTTCAGCTTGTAGCGAATCGTGAAATACTGATCCCGCCTGACGCCATTCTTCCGGGTTGTGTGCTCGCGGTAACGTACCCCCGGAAAGTTTGTCTTGACCCATTTTGTCATTTGCATTATCCTCCCGCGCAATGAACCAGTTGTTCTTTTTCAGTCCCGCTCCAGTCCCGCTTTTTTGCCTGAAATGACGTGTTTCATAATTTGTCATTATGAAGGCATTATATATGTAAGTTACTAAATAGTCAACGAATATTTTACTTTTTATGAAATATAGTGATAGGTATCAGAACGGATTCCTAATCCGTGTGCCGCGCGTTCGAATCGCGCCGGGGGTACCATTTTAAAGGAGAAAAACGTGAAGAGAATCCTAGTAGTCATAGCCATTGCGTCCTGCCTTATGATGGCGCCTGCAATGCCTTGCTGGGCCGAAGACCGGTCCGATCTGGATCGATTGCTGAAAACAAAGGAGTGCATAAAATGCAACCTGAACGGAGCCGTCCTCCCCGGAGTCGACCTGAGTGGAGCCAACCTTACAGACTCCAAGCTGAAAGGAGCCAACCTGAGGGGGGCGAACCTGAGCGGGGCCGTTTTTATGCAGTCCGACCTGAACGGGGCCGACCTGCGCGGGGCGAACCTGAGCGGGACCGATCTGAGCTGGAGCGAAATGAACGAGGCAAATCTGAATAATGCCGACCTGACCAATGCCAACCTCGCTATGTGTCATCTAAGAAAAGCCGCCATGTATGAAGCTTCCCTGCGCGGGGCAAATCTGCGAGGGGCCGATTTGGCCGGCGCCGACCTGCGCAAAGCCGACCTGCGTAATATTAGTCGGCTCGGAATGTGGATTCGTAATACTGACCTGAGCGGCGCCACCTGGGTAGACGGCAGGGTCTGCGCCCCCAACTCTATCAGCCGCTGCAGATAAACACATGACTCATCCAGGCGCCGTGTTTTCAAACGCACCGGAGGTAGCCGTAAAATGAAGGAATTCGCCAGGTCACGGTTAACCCCTATATCTTTATATTGCTACCCTCAAGGAACATTGCTCGTGGCCTCGGATGAGCTTTCCACCATTCCCGATTGCTTATTGAGTTTACCTACCCAATAAAATAATACAAACAGGTCTGGTCGTTGACGATTACCGTTAATTTAGCTTACACCCATACCACAACCGAGATTTATGTGAAAAAGATTGACGATGATTTATCGGTCGGTTTAACCCTTTTGGGAAAAAAGGACACACAAAGGGGCACACAAGAAAAAAATGGACCAACCACGACTGGCTAATCAATTGATATTATTGGTAGTCCCACGGGGAGTTGAACCCCGGTTTCCGGCGTGAGAGGGCGATAAAGAGCGTATTCCACCTGATTTTACATGCTTTTAAGGTCGTTCAAAGCCGTCTTTGGGAACTAAAAGCCGTCTGAAAAGCCGTCAAGTTTAAAGAAGAATGAATAGGCATTCCGCCCATACATGCATCCGGGCGACGTCAAAGGGTTGGGAATTTGTTTTCAAAGCCGACCTTCAATTTTTATTCAATATTATCTTTGTTACGTTTGTTACGATAAAAAAGCTTGAAAAGTGGTGTCAAATATGTCAACATACTCAAAATGAAAACCTTGAGACCGATTTCATGGATTAAGGCCGCGCGGAAGGACTTCGAGGATTTTCCAGAAGTTGTGCAGCATGATATGCTAACGGCACTCACAATTGCCGCTGAGGGTGAAAAATCGGACAATGCCAAGCCGTTCAGGGGCATAGATGGCGGCGTATATGAAATCGCGCTTCGGCATCGTGGGGACGCCTTTCGCGTTATTTATGCCGTGAAAATTGGTACGGATATTTGGGTAATTCATGCGTTTCAAAAGAAATCGAAGACTGGGATCAAGACGCCGCAAATGGATATCGATCTCATTCGCGAACGCTTAAAACAGTTGAAGGAGGCTCTGAAATGAGCGAGAAGATTGAATTGATCCGTGGCAACGGTAATGTGTTTTCTGACTTTGATCGCCCAAATGCCGGCTTGGAACAAGCCCGTGCCATTCTTGCGGCCGAGATCATCCGCGCGCTAGATGCCCGTAGCCTGTCAACGCGCGAAGCTGAAAGGCTCACGGGGGTTGGACATTCGGAATTCTCACGCATCCGCAACGCGAAAATTGCCCGCTTCAGCCTTGACAGAATGATTGCGATTCTCGGTAAGCTCGATGAAGACGTTGAAGTGACCATAAACTTTCAGCCGCGTCGTTCCATCATACACGATATGCCGCATATTTGAGAGTATATTCAGCAGCCCCTTGGTAGTTTACAAAGCGGAATTTCTATTAGCGCCTATAGAACCGCATATATAAATGAAGACAAAAGGGTTGCCGCTTTGAATGCTGATGAGTTGCTTAAAAAATACCAGATCTTGCTCGCCGAGCATAAGGCTCTGTTGGAAGAGAATGAAATCCTCAAGACGCGACTGAGGATCATAGACCCGCCACGCCCGGCTACGTCTGAAGAACTCGAAGAGCACTTGTTATTGGATTTTGCGGCTCCGGAGTTACAGATAATTCCACACCAACACGACCCGACAGAAAAGATCCGGCTGTTCATGTCATTCTTTAAAGGGCGTGAGGATGTTTATGCAAAAAGATGGCAGAACCGGCAAGGTAAGGCTGGATATGCGCCGGTTTGCCGGAATGAGTGGAAATCTGGCCTCTGCCGGAAACCGGCGGTCAAATGTTTCGACTGCCGGCATCAGACTTACGAAGCCTTGGACGCAAAGGTCATTGAGGCGCATTTGCGGGGAAATATCATTGCCGGACTCTACCCCCTATGCCAGAATGAGACATGCTATCTGCTAGCTATCGATTTTGATGACGATGGATGGCAACAGGACTGTGCCACGCTTAGGGAGGTCTGCAGTGCCTTCGGCGTTCCCTTAGCCTTGGAGCGTTCCCTTAGCCTTGGAGCGTTCCCGCTCCGGAAATGGGGCGCATGCTTGGTTTTTCTTTGAGAATCCTATCCCGGCAATCCTGGCGCGAAAGTTCGGATCCGCCTTACTGACCTGCGCCATGAGCAGAAGGCATGAACTGACCTTCAAATCCTACGATCGATTTTTCCCCAATCAGGACACCCTCCCGAAGGGCGGCTTCGGAAACCTGATCGCCCTTCCTCTTCAAAAGGCCGCCCGAAACCAGGGCAATAGCATCTTTCTGGATGAAAATTTCTGGCCCTATGAAGACCAATGGGGGTTCCTGGCCGGCATCGGCAGATTGTCTGAAGAGGAGGTCACAGGGTTGATCCCGCGGTTGAGCCCCGGAAATGAAATGGGGGTGCTCCGGAAGGACGACGAAGATGCCGAAAAACCATGGCAGACGGAAAGGATGCAATGGTCCGGGAATGATTTTCCGGAAGAAGTAAGGCTGGTTAAGGCGAACATGCTTTACATCGAAAAAGCGGGGATTTCCCAGCGGGGATTGAACGCGATCAAGAGGCTGGCCGCCTTCAGAAACCCTGAATTCTACAAGGCCCAGGCACTGCGCCTGCCGACCTATAACAAGCCGCGGGTCATCTCGTGCTCAGAAGAAACCCCTACATACCTATGTCTACCCAGGGGGTGTGAAGCGGATGTCGCGATACTGCTTGATAATGCAGGAGTCAAGGCTGAATGGACGGACCATACCTGTCCGGGAAGGCCTATCCATGTCGCATTCAACGGCAGTCTGAGAGAAGAACAGATCCTCGCCGCAGAAGAGTTGCTGAAACATGATACCGGTGTCCTTTCGGCAACCACGGCCTTCGGCAAAACGATTATAGCCGCTAAACTTATCGCCGAGCATAAGACCAGCACGTTGATTCTGACGCACCGCAGGCAGTTGCTTTCACAGTGGACGGCAAAACTGACCGAGTTTCTGGAGATAGATGAAACGCTTCCCACTTTGGAGAAAAAGAAGGGACGAAAGAAGAAGCAAAGTCTAATCGGCCAGATCGGGGCCGGCAAGTCTCGCCCGTGCGGAATCATCGACGTTGCAATTATGCAGTCCTTGAACGATAGCAAAGTCAAAGAATGGGTCAAGAATTATGGCATGGTGATCGTCGATGAATGCCACCATGTCCCGGCATTCAGTTTTGAGCAGATCCTCAAGGGCGTTCACGCGAAATATGTGTATGGCTTGACGGCCACCCCGACGCGGCAAGATGGCCATCATCCCATCATTTTCATGCATTGCGGGCCGATCCGGTACCGGGTGGACGCCAGAAAGCAGGCGGAAAAGAGGCCTTTCGACCATTATGTCATTCCCCGATTGACGGGCTTCCGGGCGCCGCTCGAAGCGGAAGGGAAGGAACCGTCGATCCAGCGACTCTACGCTGCAATCGCCGTGAACGAGCCGAGAAATCAGCGGATTGCCGAAGACGTCCTCCGTTGCTTTCAAAACGGCGGCAACGCTCTGGTTCTCACGGAGAGAACCGCGCATGTGGCATTGCTGGCCGCGAAGTTGCGGGAAAGTATCCCCGACGTGATTGCTCTGACCGGAGGAAAGGGGGCGAAAGAAACGCGGGAAGCGTTGGCCAGGGTTTCCGCGACGCCCGCCGACAGGCCGTTGACGCTGATCGCGACCGGGAAATACATCGGCGAGGGATTCGACGAGCCCCGCCTGGACACGCTGTTTCTGGCCATGCCCATCTCCTGGAAGGGAACGCTTCAGCAATACGCGGGCAGGCTCCACCGGCTCTGTGAAAACAAACGGGAGGTCCGGATCTATGACTACATCGACATCCATGTCCCCATGCTGGAGAAGATGTACCACAAGCGGCTGACCGGATACGCCGCGATCGGATACAAGGCGAGGGCGGAAAGCGTTCCCGGTGAATCCACGGACATCATCTTCGACAACACAACCTTCCTGCCGGTTTACAAAAACGACTTGCTAAACGCAACGCGGGAGATCCTGATCGTCAGCCCATTCGTCACGAAGAGGCGCGTGTCGCAGATGCTGCCCTTCCTGAGCGCTGCCCTGGACCGAAATGTCAAAACGATTGTCATCACAAGGCCGGCAGCCGATTTCAAGGAGAAGATCCGCCCGGCTTTGGCGGAGACATTGGCTTTACTCCATGCCGCCGGCGTCCAGGTGGCGTACAAATCCAACATTCATCAGAAATTTGCGGTGTTCGATCAAAAAATTCTCTGGTACGGAAGTATTAACCTCTTGAGCTTCGGCCGCGCGGAAGAGAGCATCATGCGGCTCGAAAACCCGGGCATCGCCGACGAGCTGCTCGGCAGCATCCAGAAATGAATCACCACGCAGGATTCTCACGTCCTAAAGGATCAACACCATAATTCTCGACAACAAATTCGTGCAGATACTTTTATGCTGTCAGATTGCTCGGGGGAAATCCCCGGAGCGGAGTCAGAAGATCATATTTTAGTAAGAAAAAGCCGTCTGAAAGCCGTCAATTCATCCAATCATTAAGACCAAACCCGATCATACCCTGAACTCAACAGATGAACCTCATTTGTAAAATATCCCTATCTATTCATATTATCTTGCTTTTTACGATTTGCACTGCGGATTATATTGAAGGGCTTTGGAAAAGAGAGTTCTTCGGTGACCGGTTAACCAGGCCTTTATCCGTCGGGAAAATAAAATTCATAATATATTGAAATTAAAGATATTTGGTAGTCCCACGGGGAGTTGAACCCCGGTTTCCGGCGTGAGAGGGCTTCCATGCTACCCCAATATCATTGATATTTTTAGATTATTTCCTTCATGAGAGTCATTAGAAGCATCAAAATACACCACGTTTTGTGTCCGCTCTTGTGTCCGCATTGTTCAACGTCAAAGTAGAACGGCATTGTCCCACCGTCTCTCTTTTACCATGCGTTAAATGTACGAAATACGCTGCACCTTGACCGATTATTCCCTCAACGGATCGCAATCAGCGGTTTCAAACGAAGATGCATAGTTACGGATTTTTCTAGCCATAAGTGATTCAAAATCTGAATCTTTTTCCAGAATCATCTTCGCAATTACGGCCATCATGACAAAATGAGGAGAATCATCACATCCCGTATCGTAAAGACTGGATATATGTAAAATAAGTTTTGGATGTTTTGAGCGATATTGCGGATTATAAACCAGAGCACATTCGCTCCCACCCTCCAACTTTATATTGCACGAGATTGCAGACCCAACCGCGTTAGCATACTTTCTCTTCAGCATGTTTTATTTTTCATGGCGGACTAAGTACATGGAATAAAATAGCGGAGTGCATGGGAATCGAATTCTTGCACCGCCGAGATAGCTCAATGTAATCAATTAATTGCACAGGTGATTTAAAGTTGTAGGCACTCCGTAGGCACGTGCTTTTATAAGCTTCATCTAATCGACGCGTCCCCCTTCCAGAAATTCGCAATTGTGTTTCTATAACAAATATGTAACATTATGAAAAGAAATTTATAAAAGTTAAGCTTCCCTCGCAGGTTTAACGACGAGAAAAAATGGCATCCAAACTCCCCACACTTAAAGAAATAACCCGATACATTAAGCGCGAAGTAGAGAGGGAGCTCTGGGCGCGTGCCGCGGGACGGTGTCAGTTCGACGGCTGCAATCGCCCCGTGTTCAAGTCACCGGTGACGCAGGAACAGGTGAATATCTCAGAAAAGGCCCACATCTACTCATTCTCCAAAATTGGCCCGCGCGGCTGGGGACCATTTATCATAAACAGAAGACAAATTAACGAGGCGGCGAACCTAATGCTGGTCTGCCACGACTGCCACAAGACGATTGACCAAGACGGCAAAGGCGAGCGCTACTCTGCGGAACTGCTTATCAAGTGGAAGGATGAACACGAGAAGCGCATCGCCATCGTCACGGGCGTGGACCCTACCAAGAAGTCTCACGTCATTCTTTACGGGGCGAACATTGGAGACCAGACGTCGAAGCTGCAGCCGGAGGAGGCGAAGAACGCGCTCTTTCCTGACTGGTATCCGGCAGAGGAGCGTTCCATATACCTCTCAATGAGCTGGGAGGGAAAGGACAGCAATCCTACCTATTGGGAAACAGAAGCCGCAAATCTCAAGACCGCATTCAATCGCCAAATCCGGCCCTTGGTCGATGGCAACGAGTGCCCACATCTCTCCCTCTTCGCGCTAGCCCCTATTCCGTTGATGAGCTTGTTCGGTTCGCTACTGACCGACAAGGTTCCTGCGCAGACCTATCAGCTGCACAGAGAACCATTCCAAACCTGGAAATGGCTATCTGGACCAGCCAATTTCACGTTCCTAGTCAACCGACCAGCATCCTCCTCGCACCCACCCGCACTGGTAATATCCTTGAGCGACCACATCGAGCCGTCGCGCATCACCGCGGTCCTGGGGGAAGCTGTTTCCATCTGGGAGTTAACGATTGAGCGCCCCCACAACGACTTCCTGAAGTCCAAGGAACAGCTCTCCCAATTTCGAGAAACCGTCCGCCAACTGATTGTGGACATCGGCAAGGCGCACGGAAAGCATACGCCACTGGCGATCTTCCCCGCCATGCCCGTCGCGTGCGCCGTCGACCTCGGCCGGGTACGGATGCCGAAGGCCGACGGCCCGTGGATTATTTACGACCAGAACAACGAGTGCAAGAAATTCATACGCGCTTTAGAAATAGGAGGACCCGATCATGAATAATACTACAAGAAACCGTATCATCGAAGAGGTCGCCGGGCCCATCGACATCCCCGACTCCGCCTACGAAAAAGCCGATGCCAGATACAAGGACCTGGGTGTATGGTTTGGCCGGAAGGAGGTCCGCTGCCACGCCTTCGCCCCGCACATCTACTCTCAGGGGTCGTTCCGGCTAGGGACCGTAATCCGCCCTGTGGACGATGACGGGGAGTACGACCTGGACATGGGCTGTCGTCTCAGAGTGGGCGTCACGAAGGCTACCCACACGCAGCAGCAACTCAAGGAACTCGTCGGAGCCGACATAGAGGACTACCGTGTCGCGCGCGGGATTAAAGAGAAGAAGGAGGAAAAGTACCGCTGCTGGAGGCTAAAATACGCGGACTCTCTGAAGTTCCACCTGGATATGGTCCCATCTATACCTGAGACGCCCGAACGCCGACGTCTCATCCAGGAAGCGATTGCACAAACCGGAGCCCCCGCTGAATTGGCCATGCTCGTCGCCAACTTGACGGGGGCGATCACCGATAACCGTATGAGGAACTACCGTATCATCCACGATGCCTGGCTACTCAGCAATTCGGAAGGCTTTGCCCGCTGGTTCGAGGCGCGCATGAAGCTATCCAAGGTGCTAATGGAGAGACTCGCAATACAGGCCAGAGCGGCAAAAGTGGACGAGTTGCCAGCCTATCGGTGGAAGTCCCCCCTGCAGCGATGCGTGCAGCTGTTGAAACGCCACCGGGATATCTATTTTGCTGACGACCCAGACGGAAAACCAGCCTCCGTCATCATCACGACACTTTCAGCTATGGCATATCGAGGCGAAGCTGAAATTGCGGACGCATTGGAGACGATCTTGTCCACCATGGGCGCACTGGTAAACCCCCAACCACCCCGCGTGCCAAACCCGGTCAACCCAGCCGAGGACTTTGCCGACAGGTGGAGTAATCCGGCGACCCGCCACCACAAACTGGAAACGAAGTTCGGGCGCTGGCTGCGGCAGGCCCAGATAGATTTCGAGACCATCGGGAAGGAGCGCAAATTGGAGTTAATTGTGGAGATGGCGAAGAGCAAACTCGGCGCGTTGCTCAACGTAAAGGATCTCAGCACCAAAGTTGGGATCGGTCCGACCGGTGGACTGCTCAAACCTGCCGCAGTCCCTGCCGGGCTAAGCTTTCCGGACAAGCCGATTATTCCAAAGACGCCGGAAAAATTCGCCTGGTAGGCCCGCTTATGATGTCTTGGTTTTTGAGAGATCCGGAAAGACTCAAACTGGAACGCTCAGGTATTGAGGAGTTGACGCGTTCGGCCAGTTGGCTTATTGGCACCGAGTGGCGCCTAGATGAAAATGGGCTTGCCCTTGATGCGGTTATTCGTGCCAAAGGTCATGACTACGAAGTGCGAGTCTCATTTCCCGCCCTGTATCCCGACGCTCCAGCTATCGTGCGCCCGCAGAATATGCAATCCCGGATTTCCATCCATCAGTATGGAGGGGCAGACGGCCCGCTCTGCTTGGAGTGGGGTCCCGACAATTGGCACCGTGACGTCACTTCAGTTCAGATGTTGGAAAGTGCACACCGACTGTTCGAAATCGAGAACCCTCTCGGAGAAGATCGCCCCGATATCTCGGTGGTTGCACCATCCCGTCATAAATTGACAATAGGTCAGGAATTGCGCAGCAAATGGATGCGGTGGTATGCAGGTAAAGCGCTCTCCGATTATTTCGCGGGCCAGCCAGGGCATTCGGTTGGAACCTTCAAATTTTCACTCCACAAAAAGGGTGAAAACTGGATAATATTGGTCCACGAAACCATGCCGTTTGGGGGTAGCGCCTGGAGGGATGACCAGATCCCGACGACCCTGCCGGGTGCGGGGGACCTCGTGGACGGCATATGGTTCAAAACGGACTTGGAAAAGAGGACTATCGGACATCCCCAAAAGCTCGCGGATCTACGAGCCATTTTAGTAGGCATGGAAGGAGCAAAATTCCTCGCCACTGATGGTACTTCCCCCGTAGATGGCTTCGGGAGGTTGATATCTGGCGTCCTGATCGTAGATCAAACAGGGGAATTGCACCTATTTATCGTATTCCCAGATGAAGATGCTTATGTGTGTTCAAGGGTCATGGCAGAGGATGAACCAGTTCAGACCCGTTCCCCCGGGTGGGACGAACTGTCCTGTAAGAAAATCGGTATCGTGGGATTGGGTTCGGTCGGCAGTAAGATAGCCATAAGCCTTGCCCGCATGGGATGCAGGAAATTCTACCTAATTGACCATGACCTGTTACTGCCGGAGAACCTCCAGCGACACGCTTTGGACTGGCAGGGGGTGGTTCAGCACAAAGTAGACGCGATGAATATAGCAATTGGTTTAGTGACTCCTGGAGCTCA
>Ga0351901_1063_pt1 | contig 34414 bp, 34 predicted proteins | sample BONcelHT113001D4_FD_206875 | JGI IMG/M metagenome (GOLD analysis project Ga0351901, IMG submission 206875) | Enriched cells from coal bed in the Powder River Basin, Montana, United States - BONCAT cells T11 rep1 HSBNCT.T11.300.1.D4 ...
TTAAAACCTCCAGATCTCACAGGTGTATAAGATAATACCAGTCAAGCCAATAACCGCGAACTAATTATCCTTGCAGCCTGAAACCTTCTGTGAATTCAAAGAACTACGTAAAATAGAAACAACAATCAATATCATGATAATCAGAACCAACACGTACCCGGCAGTCATGCTTTGCATCATCATGTTATGGTGTCCTGCTTTGGCAATAACCAATGAATCAACCTTTGATCTTGCTTTTACCAGTCTTGATTGTGCACCATCAGGTGGACCAGGAAGTCCGTTCTATGCCTGGTTCTCTCTAGAAAACCGGGGAACACAGATTTCGATGACAGACACGGTGACCATCTACCTCTCTTCTGATCCGGAAATCGCGATCTCCGACTATCCGGTCGGTGAGACGAAGATATCATTCATCCGTCCGGGTGCATCACTAGAAAAGGGATTTGTCTGCACTATTCCAAAAAATATTCCATCAGGAACTTATTATGCAGGAGCAGCCCTCAATATTGGATTCGGACTGATAAAAGATGCAAATGAGGAAGATAATTCAATAACAGGCAGCAGTGTTGCCATAACCAGTTCATATAAACGACCACAGGAATGGTATAACGAAAAGATATCAGACCGGGTTCTCACCCATACAAACCCGGAGCGGACAAAGCGCAATCTTAACGAGCTCAACCGCGATACAGAACTAGATATTGTTGCGCAGGATATGAGCAGAGATATGGCATCGCGCCAGTTCTTTGATCATGTTAATCCGTCAGGAGAATCTCCTATTGATCGTGCTGAGCGGCATGGATATAATCAGTTAAAATCTCTCCCAGATGGCGAGGAGTTCTTCGGTATTGGAGAAAATATTGTCAAGATTCCGGTAGGATCGGTGTACCGGTACGGAGATATCAACCCTGATGATCCGGATCAGATAGCACGGGTTGCAGTTGAGTCATTTATGAACAGTCCACCACATAAATCAACACTTCTCCTTCCTGAGTTTGAAGGAGTCGGAATCGGAACTGCATATGATGGGAAGAATTACTATATTACCCAGAATTTCTTCTAACAGGAAAAATCAAAAAAGTGTCAAAGAAAAATTAAACTTTGAACTTATGTATCTCTTTTTTGAGTTGCCCGGTAAGATCGCCAACCTCGATAATTGCAATATTAATCTCCTGCACAGACGCACTGACCTGCTCTGCCAGGGTTGAAAGTTCCTCAACCTGAGTGAGATTCTCACTGGTGAGTCTGATACCTTCCTGTGCTGTATTAACCACAGATGTGGAAATAGTAGCCTGATCCTCAATTGCCCGCACAATCTCACGCATATCACGGGTGACATCCGATGCTCCACGGACCATCAGATTAAGTGACTCTATCGTTTTTGTAACACTCTCAACGCCATAAGCAATTTCAGTATGTGATGAGCGAATTGCAGTTGAGGTCTTTTCACTACTCCGCTGGATGGCGGTTATCACATCAGCAATATGATTTGTTGCCTTTCGTGCATCTGCAGCAAGATTTTTAACCTCTCCGGCTACAACTGCAAATCCACGACCTGCATCACCAGCACGTGCAGCTTCTATTGCAGCATTCAAAGCCAAGAGATTAATCTGCCCGGCGATGTCATTAATCATCTTCACTATTTTATTAATCTCAAGGATCTGACTGTTCAGCTCTTCAATATCCTCAACACTCTCCTGGGCAATTCGTTTGACGACATCCATCCTATCATTTGCCTCATTCCCAAGTGTCTGTGCCTCGCTTCCCCTGACCGTCACATCCTGTGCATGACGGAGGATCTCCTGTGAAGTGCTGGTTATCTCTTCATTAGAAGCAGAGAGATTGGAGATCTGATCAGTAATATCTTCGATATGAGTTATCAGATCCTTGCCGGTTTCTGCTGAATGCTGGATCGTCTGAACAACCTGGAAGGTAGCCTTTGTTATAGCCTCTGACCCTTTGCTGATATCCTGCATGGTATCAGATACTTCCCCAGATACCCGGTTCACTTCAAGAAGTGCTCCCTGAAGTGCACCGATAGTCTTTTTGGCATCAGTCTTTACGACGAAAAGAGGATCATCGGTGCGAATTTCAACCTGCACAGTCAGATCACCGGCAGAGACCATCTCAAACGCAGTTGCAAGATCCTGCGCACTTGCATCAAGGGCAGCGGTATGGTTCTCTGATTCCTGGATCATCCGCTTAATTTCATTTTCTTTCTCAATTTCACCGGTTCGATCTTTGTACGTGGACATAACACTAGATACATCGTTGTGTTTGTCAAGCAACGGGATGATATCCTGTTCAATATGATGAACACCGGTAGGAAATTCAACAACCAGATGTCCGGTCACCGCTTTCTTTGTTGTAAGTGCATCGCGAAGACCCATCCCTGACTTCTCAATGACCTTAAAGTCGTGCGCCCTCATTGAAAGGAGTTGTTGCTCTGAGTACCCGCTCATCTGAAGAAACGACTCGTTCACTTTGAGAATGTGAAGATTCAGATCCATAAGCAGGAGAGGGAGAGGATTTTGATTAATCATCGTCATCTCCTGCTGCTGGAGTTCGCGGATCGTCTCCATCTGATCCTTCATCTCCCGAAGAACCCGTTTTCTCTCAGTTATATCCCTGAATGTCGCCTGAGTCCGGCGTCCTTCAGGGAGATCAAGAACTTTTAATGTCACTTCAGCATCAAAAGATGAACCATCAGCCCGGTTCAGAACAGCCTCAAAAACCTGGGGGATACCCCTGGCTGCTGCCTCATGTCGAGCTTTAAAAAAAAGGACAGAACCTGTACCATCCGGTTGGGTATCAGGTGCAAGATCACGGATGGTTTTCCCTAATATCTTCTGACCATCAGTGATCCCAAAAATTTCATACGTGGTGGCGTTGCATTCAACCAGGGCACTATTATCAAAGAGGGTAATTGCATCATATGCAGCATCAATCATTGCCCGATACTTCCGCGCTTCAGCTTCACGGATGCGGTCTTTCTCCCGACTCTTCTTGCGGTTTTCTGACTCGCGGATTTCACGCTGAATTACCGGAATGAGAGGTTTGAGGTTTCCTTTGAAGATATAATCATGCGCTCCGTGTTTCATGAGTGAAACGGCTGTATCTTCTCCAATTTCTCCAGAAATGATGATGAACGGGATATCGAGTTTTCGACCTGTAAATTCCTGCAAAACATCCATTCCGTTAAACCCAGGGAGAGCATAATCACAAAGGACCACATCCCACTCTTTGGTATCAAGCAGTTCCCTGACCATTGCAATATCATCCACACGGACTAGATCCGCAGAGTATCCGCCTTTTTTCAGTTCATGAATTACCAAAAAGGCATGATCTTCGTTGTCTTCAATTAAAAGAACCCGCAACTGATTGTCCTGCACCTTTACTACCCCTCAATTATATTGTTAAACGCATATGCATAGCAAATACTAATAGTCTCACGCGGCTAACCTAAAAGACTTCTTTTTTGTTCATGAGAATTGCCCGGCTAATGCGGCACCATGTGCTTGCCATGAGATGGATTTGGTTTTTTTTGCGCGGGATCGTCCACTAATTTAGAATTCACTACATAATTTAGAAATATCAGAGTGAAAACATATATGATAAAATATATGAGATTTGCTAATAATTATAGAAACCAGACGTAATCATTCATTTTCTTAAAATGAAAAATTCAGAATTCTGCTTAAAAATTCAAACGAAATCTGTAGGTACAGGGGAATAATTCTCATAATTTGCACTCAATTTTCATAGTGAAATAAAAAAATTTATATGCTGAACGAAATCACCATCTAATTGTCAGGGAACATATTGTGGACATATCAGGCATGAGATATCCGGGGGGTTTGAGCATATATAGGCAGGTGTTATTAGTCTCCTGCTATCCACATTCCCTGATACTATCCTGACAGACAATACTTTTTCCAAACCTTTAGAGTCCATGTGATCGCAAAGGTTCAAACCTTCATACGGTGTACTAACTCATAAGGCAATGGCTATTGATATTCTTGAATTTAATCTTGGGGGAGAATCTTATGCGATGGATATTCAGATTGCAAGAGAAATTGTTGAGATGCTCCCCATCACTCCGATTCCTCGTGCGCCGGGCCATGTAACCGGACTGCTGAATCTTCGAGGTGAGATAACGACAATAATCAATATTCATCATCTCCTTGGGATTACCCCGGCTAAACCCAGGGAGGAACAGAATATTATGGTTCTTATCCCTGAAGCATTTGATAATACGAGTGTGGGTATGATCGTAGACGAAGTCCATAGTGTACTTACTGTGGATGAGAATGACGTTGACACCAATGTAAAAGGAGTTAACTCGGAACTGACCGATTATGTCCATGGCATCATTAAACTATCACATGAAGACACGACCCGTATAGATTCAGACTCTCAAAATGATGAGAACGAGAAACGTCTGATCATATGGATTGATATTAAAAAGATACTAACAGAAACAACCGAAACTGCCGGATTAAGGCAGGAATAACTCTTTTTCTTCTGGCTCATATAGAGCAAAAAATATAATGTAATTTTAAATCTGGCAATTATCAGATAGTGTGGGTTTTAGGGGAATTACATCCCCATGCCGCCCATTCCACCCATACCGCCCATGCCTCCCATTCCGCCCATCTCGTCCATACCACCAGGCATGGATGGAGCAGATGACTTGGCTGAAGCGATAATGTCATCAATCCTGAGAATCATGATAGCTGCTTCTGCAGCGCTGGCGATTGCCTGAGTCTTAACACGCAGTGGTTCAACAACCCCTTCCTTCTGCATGTCAGATGGCCGTGCTTCAAAGACATTCAGACCGACGGTCTTCTGTCCCTTCTCATGAGCTGCCCGAAGTTCAACGAGCATATCGATTGGATCAAGTCCTGCATTTTCTGCAAGAGTCCGTGGAATGATCTCAAGAGCTGCTGCAAATGCTTCGATAGCTAACTGTGCCCGGCCACCGACTGTTGCTGCATATTCCCGGAGACGAAGTGAGAGCTCGGTCTCTGGTGCACCGCCACCGGCAACACATTTCTTGTCCTCAAGAACAACACCGACAACGCGGATTGCGTCTTCAAATGCCCGCTCAAGTTCTGCAACGACATGTTCAGTGCCGCCACGGATGATGATGGATACTGCCTTGGGGTTCTTACACTCCTCAACAAAGATCATCTCTTCGCCTGAAATCTTCCGCTCTTCAACGATACCTGCAAATCCAAGCTCTGAATCTGAAATCGCATCGATGCTGGAAACAATGGCTGCACCGGTTGCCCGTGCAAGTTTTTCCATGTCACTCTTCTTGACACGGCGAACTGCCAGGATACCGGCTTTTGAGAGGTAGTGCTGCGCTATATCGTCAATACCCTTCTGGCAGAAGACAACCTTTGCACCGCTCTTGATGACCTTGTCAGTAATGGCCTTGATCATCCGCTCTTCCTCATCAAGGAATGCCTGAAGCTGGTCCGGGCTGGTAATATTAATCTCTGCGTCAACCTCGGTCTTCTTGAACTCGATGGCTGCGTTCAGGAGCATGACCTTTGCACGATTAACGGTGGTTGGCATACCAGGGTGGACCCGCTCCTTGTCAATTACCATACCAAGGACAATCTCGGAATCTTCAATAGAACCGCCGACCTTCTTCTCGACTTTGATATTTTCAGTGTCAACAGTTCCGTCAGCCTCAGCGACCATCGTAACTGCCTTGACAACAAGGTCGCAAAGGCTATCCTTTGAGGATTCGGCTCCCTTCCCGGTCATCGCTGTTTCTGCGATCTTCTTTAAAAGCTTGACATCTTTTGGCTTGACATCAATTGCAAAGGTTTTGAGCAGTTCCTGTGCTTTTTCTGCGGCCATCCGATACCCGTGTGCAATAACGGTCGGGTGAACATCCTGTTCAAGGAGTTCTTCTGAGCGCTTAAGCAATTCTCCTGCAATAACAACTGCAGTTGTGGTTCCGTCACCGACCTCATCATCCTGGGTCTTGGCAACTTCGACCATCATCTTTGCAGCCGGGTGCTCAATATCCATCTCTTTAAGGATGGTTACACCATCGTTTGTGATTACCACATCACCGATGGAATCAACGAGCATTTTATCCATGCCCTTTGGTCCAAGAGTAGTTCTGACTGCGTTAGCAACCGCTTTTGCGGCGGCAATGTTCATTCCCTGGGCATCTCGCCCGCGGGTACGGGAACTGCCTTCTTTAAGAATGAGAATTGGTTGTCCTCCAAGTTGTGTAGACATACAGAATCACCTAGTGTAGGATAAGGTTGTTTAGTGGTTCTATATATAGATTTCAGTTTAGAATCAGGTTCAGGAGATCATCCGCTTCCTCAAGAGAGAGAAGTGACTCCTCACCAAGCATCAGTGTTCTGCCAATACGACGCTGCCGCTGGTCATCAGTCATAATGCACATTGCATGAGAACGGGTCACTTGAGAGATATTTCCAATTATTCCCGCTCTTTTTGAAAGCTTTTGTGATCTTCCATATCCTGTCAGGATGGTATGATCTTCATATCTGATTAAAGCCTGAAAGGGCGCATGACTCATCATCTGCACATGCATTCCAAGTTCTTTGATAAACGGCTCAATCGGAATGTCCTCATCTGGAAACTGGAAATCCGGACTTGTATGATGAGAGTAGGTCAGCAGATCTATTGGTTCAACTACCCCGCTATCAAAAGTCTCCTCTATCCGGATGGCAATATCAATTGTCGTCCCCATTCCGGCCTCATATTTTGCTACAGTCCTGCGTGAAACCCCGAGAATCTGACCAAGATCTCCAAGTGAGAGATTGTTAGCCTCGCGAAGTTCACGGAGTTTTTCACCGCTGATATTTACGTAAAGCCCACCAGGTGACGCATATATTAAAGGTGGAGACCCATCTACAAAATAATCGTGAAGGGTTGGATAACTGATTGCAGATATCCCATACCTGACATATACTGCTCCGCGTTCAAGTTCTGCATCACGAGCGCGTTCACCAACCACGAGCGGAGTTCCGCCGAGATTATGAGAAATCTGATCAAGATCGCGTGCATTCTCTTCACTGATACTATCGATATGAGATATCACCTTCAGAACCACAATCCGACTGCCATTATTAGCAATAAGGTCAAAACTCTTCGGTCTCATCGCAAAAAGTTCTGACACATCGTAGCCGGCCATCATCATTACGCTGGTTACATTGCGAAGCAGTCTGTCTTGTGACATCAGATGTTTTTCCTCCCGGTTCGTAGCGCAGTAGATATCCTACGTGGGTTTCAGGTAACGTATAATCATTAATTGTCCATCAGGTCCGGTTTGCATGCAGATATATCAATTCAATATATCCTCTTTATCATTTGACGGGTTAAAACCTATGTTATGAGATATATAGAGAACTGGCATTTAAGTACTCGGTTTCCAATCATACATATTTCACAAAAAGAAGAGATTAGTTCTGATACCAATACGAGCAGGAGCAAATTAGTACGGAAAAATGGTATTGAAAACATTGTATGAAAATTTATATGAAATCATAAACCGAGCCCATATTATCGATTTTCATTCGTTAAGCAATAGGCAGTTTCTCATAGGAATTTTCGAAAAAAAACCAAATAAGGAAAATATTAGGAGATATAATGCTTTCACGAATAACTAACTATTATCAGAATGCTTTAAAAAGAATTAATCCAACAACCCTTTCAGTTCAAAGTAACAGAAAATGGGATGTATCCTTCAGTGTTCTTCTGATTATCTATATAATTACCTTGTCCTACTTTTCCATATTAAAATTAAACACATTTCAAACAACCCATGATTTAGGAATATTTACCCAATCATTCTGGACAACCATATTTGAGGGGAAATTTTTCTTTAATAACCTGGAATTTTACAATAACGGGGCTTTTTCACATTTTGGAATTCATATCTCTCCAATTCTGATTCTTTTGCTACCAGTATATGCCTTATATCCCGGTCCTGATGTCCTGTTAATTTCTCAAAGTATTCTCTATGGTATTGGTGCCATACCTCTTTACGTAGCAGCAAAAAAGGTAATTGGAGAACAAGGATCTTTAGTAATATCTTTGATATATTTTTTATATCCTGCACTACTGTGGTCAAATATTAACGAGTTTTATGAAATATCCTTTCTTCCTTTCCTCTTAGGGTTTTTTATTTATGGATTTGTTTTTAAAAAAGATTCATTAATTTTATCTTGTGGAATTGCATGCCTGATGATCAAAGAAGATATATCAATTATAATCATATTTGCATCAATTTTAGGATTATTTTACCATAAGGATTATTCAAAGAGGACGCAGAAAATATTTATTTCCCTATTAATAATCTCATCAATCTGGTTAATTCTTGCATTTACCATAATAATGCCACACTTCATATCACTCAGTGAGGGAATTTCCAATAATCCCTTCCTTCCACAATATTATTCGTCATTAACAAACATTTCTACCGGCATTATACCACGTGGTGAATACCTATTCCAGGTCTTTTATCCCCTGCTCTTTTTACCACTCATAAGCCCGGAATTACTTATTCTTGCGATTCCTTCATTTGCTGAAATACTTTTATCTGCGACGTATTCAGACATCCAGTACCATTTTACCCCCCTCATTATTCCTCCTCTTTTTTTTGCACTAATAATGACGTTAAAAAAAATAAAGATAAAGTTTAAAAGTAGAATAATAATTTACAAACTCCTGCTTCTTGTGTTGGTAGTGAACGCAATACTCTGTTGCATTATTTTCTCACCCCTGCAACAAACAATGGGTCTGATGTACCTTCCCGAAGAAAATCATGCTGATTCAGATTGGTTCAGACAAGGAGCAGCTTTCATTCCTCCTGATGCAGTCGTGTCTACACAATCAAATCTATATTCACTATTTGCTGATAGGACCACAATTATCGAAGGATATTCTCATGATCCTGAATATATCGTTCTCCATTTAGATTTCCCCCAATGCCAGATATTTGTTGATGACTTTACTGAGATCGCTGAATTATATTCACCAGTATATCAAAAAGAACAATTTTATGTACTAAAAAGGAAATGATTTTTATTATTAGTAAAATTTTTAAAGCCACATTACCCGAATCATGACCTTACAATCCTTCTGGATCGGGATAGATGATACAGACTCACCTGAGACCATGTGTACGACCTGGCTCGGTGCCCGACTCATAAACACCCTCATAAAAAACAGGTACCGGGTTGAACAGGCCCGGCTCATCAGACTCAACCCGACAATTCCCCATCGGACAAGAGGAAATGCAGCAATAGCAATAAAAGCTTCCGGAGATCCGGATCTGGCATTTGATCTTGCCTGTTTACTTGTGGACCGGTATGCAGATCTGGGCTGTGATAAAACTCACCCCGGAGTTGTGGTGTCAGATAATCAACTCCCCGCAGATTTTTATTTTCAGGCAGTAACCAGTGTCTGCACCATATCACAAGCGGAAGAAATTCTCACCGAGTATGGGAGGGTATGGAAAGGATACAAACTAGGCAGGGGACTCATCGGAGCTACAGCAGCAGTCGCAAGTGTTCTTCCGGATTATACCTGGGAACTACTGACATACCGTGATGAAAAACTCTGGGCTGACCCTCGTAATGTAGATCAATCCAGCATATTCACCGCCGATGAAGTAACTACGCCCCATACCTGGGATTCTGTTGACCATACACAAAAGAGTGTGGTGTGCATTCCCCATACCCCTGACCCGGTCCTGTTTGGAATAAGGGGTGATAGTCCTTATGCTGTTTCCAGAGCATCATCGTGCATCAGGTCTGAACCTGTTGCCTTGGAACAAATATGGCTGACAAACCAGGGAACCGACGCTCACCTGCTGCCAGGCAAAATTGGGGCCCTTGTTGATGGATGCTCATATCGGGTACCAGGAACTGTTACAGCCAAACCGGAAACAAAACGGGGAGGACATGTCAGCCTCCAGGTAACTGATGATGATGAAAAACTTCAATGCATGGCGTTTGAACCAACAAAGGAGTTCAGACAGTCGGTCAGAGCTCTGATACCCGGAGATGAAATACTCGCTGTGGGCTCATATTTAGCAGAAACATTAAATCTTGAAAAATTTTATCTCGCCCCTGGAAATCTACCCTCCATTACCAAGGCTCCGGTTTGCCCGACCTGTATGAAACAGATGACCAGTGCAGGAACAGGGAAGGGATACAAGTGCCGTCGGTGCGGGCTGCGAACCCAGGATCCGGATATCATTCAGGAATCAAGAACAATCACCCCGGGATGGTATGAGGTCCCACCGTGTGCGCGGAGACATTTAGGGCGACCATTAATCCGGGGGCCGGGGTATACCCGTACGTACTAGTACGGTGAGGTCAAACCTGTTACAATATCATGCCCATTGTTCAGATAACTATTGCACAAGGACGATCAGCAGAGCAGAAGCGTGCTGTTGCGATGCAGGTCACCGATGTACTGGTAAGAGAACTTAAAACCCCGCCAGAGTCAGTGACAGTCCTCATATACGAACTTGAAAAGGACCACATTGCAAAGGCCGGGGTACTCCTGTCAGAAAAAGTATAACTCATCACCTTTTTTTCTGGCTGGCATCATTTCTTGTCCGGTTGAGCCCCATATATGAGTATGGATTGTGACATACCAGTCAGACAGGCTCACCTCAAACCAGGAATGAGTGTAAATGATCTGGTTCTTGTAATGGAGCAGGCCGGGGCATATAACGGTGGAGCACTCTCCCGTGCTGCTTCAATCTACTCATCAATGCTCACGGGCACCGACGTGACCAGATTCCTCGGTCTTGCAGGAGCTATGGTTCCGGCAGGAATGGGAGGTATTGTAAGTGATCTCATCAAGGACGGCAGAGTTGATGCACTGGTTTCAACCGGAGCGAACCTCACCCATGATATCATTGAAGCTATCGGATGCCATCATTTCATTGGAACAGAACGATGCAACGATGTTGAGCTCAGACATGAAGAAATTAACCGGATTTACGACATTTATCTTCCAAATGATGCATTCATAGCCTTTGAAGAGTTTATGCAGAGCATTCTTTCAGAACTTGAGGAAGGGAGTACCATCTCAATAAGTGATCTCCTCTCTCACATAGGAAAACATCTGAAATCAGGGATTCTCGCAGAAGCAGCGCAACATAATATCCCGGTTTTCTGCCCGGCTATACAGGATTCGATGATCGGACTGCAATACTGGCTTTTCAGACAGGGAAAAAAAGTAACCGTTGATGCATTTGCTGATATGACCAAAATTATTGATCTCTGTTTTGCTGCACAGCGGGCAGGAGCTCTTTTTATCGGTGGAGGGGTACCTAAAAACTTTATCCTTCAAAGTATGTTGATGACCCCGAAAGGGTTCAGTTATGCGGTGCAGCTGACCGGTGATCGACCTGACCTTGGCGGCCTCTCAGGTGCAACCCTTGATGAAGCCAGATCCTGGGGGAAAGTGGATGAAGATGCACAGACCGTAACAGTATATGGAGATGCAACAATAACATTTCCACTCCTCGTTGCAACAACCATGGAACGAATATCATGACAGATCTGATTCTGGCGTTAGATTCAACCACCCGCATTGACGCTATCAGGATTGCACAGGCAGCGGCACCATATATTGATGCGATTAAAATCGGATATCCGCTGGTGCTTGCAGAAGGTCTTGGGATAGCCGGCAGTCTGACCGGACTTAACCTACCCCTGATTGCTGACTTTAAGGTCGCAGATATCCCAAATACAAACCAGCTGATTGCACAGCAGGTCTTCGCTGCCGGATTCTCCGGAATTATCTGTCATGGCTTTCCCGGCCCTGACTCAGTTGAAGCCTGTGTCCAGGTTGCTCATGCACAGGGAGGTGAGTGTTATGTGGTGGCTGAAATGAGTCATCCAGGGGGAGCGGCTTTCTTCCAGGGGGGAATCGCTGAAAAGATCGCCCAAACAGTCATTGACACCGGAGCAGATGGAATCATAGCCCCGGCAACCAGGCCGGAGCGGACCCGGATTCTTCGCGAAATAATCGGAACAAAAAAGATCCTCTCGCCCGGTGTCGGTGCTCAGGGAGGGGATGCAAACGCTATCGCAGGACTTGTTGATGGGATTATTGTCGGCCGCGCGATTTATGAGGCAGATGATCCGGCAGCCGCGGCGGCAGCGTATTCAGATATTCTGAAGAGGAAAAACTGAATCAACAATCAAATCTCCCACATGAGCACCAGGTCTGCCGAAAATCTTCTATGGGGGTGGATCAGTATCTATGAGTATGATATGGAGCCAGGATCAGCTGAAGATAGCAGCACAGTACTCATCAAAAGATGAGATTCCGGTTCAGGACCGGCAATATAAATGTCATTCCTGTCACCTGGTTGTTGATCAGACACCCTGCCCGGTATGTGGGGATGCTTCAATTGAGATCATGTGCCCGCTTGACACATGCGAATGTTCCCACGATATCTCACCCACTATAGAATACTGCCCGCTTTGTGGTGATGCAGTCTGCCCGGAATGCGGGAGTCATGATGTTGTTCAGATTAGCAGAGTTACCGGATATCTGCAGGATGTATCCGGATGGAACGCAGGTAAGCAGCAGGAACTCAAAGACAGGCAGCGCTATTCTGTCGTATGAGATATCATAGTACCGATACCACCCTGATAGTCAGGGGTGCATTCCGGGCCTGCAGTACCGGAACCGGGGGCGGTATTCGGAATGTAACCACTCTTTTGAATCATACCGTTACTAACCCGTCAGGCACTGCTGACCCTGCATATACCATTGAATGTGTTGCAAGACGATCGGGATTGTATCCTCCATCTGTCTTCGGACTGCTCACCGCTGTTCCAATGGTCCATCTTTGTATCATCAGGTATGATAATATCATCGTTTTTATCACCGCAGGAATTACTCATCCCGATATTGGAAGAGATAATGAGGCGGGACCTGTACGCACAGATAATTCACCAGGCACTATCAATATAATCTGCTGTGTTGAAGAGGGGATGAGTGATCAGGGCCTGCTTGACGCGATTATTTCGGTTACAGAAGCAAAAGCTCTGGCACTTGCAGGGCTTGGTCATGAATTCGCAGGCACGGTTACTGATGCAGTCATCATAGCCTCAGAAGGGGAAGGGAAACTCCAATATACCGGATGTGCAACTTCTCTTGGCCTCAAAATTCATAAAGCAGTTCTTTTCGGGGTTCCAAAAGCTCTTGAGATGAGTTCACGCAAAGGCACGTCTGATACCCATTTTGAACAGGTATTTTTTATTTACTCAACAATCAGCGGTAACCGGTGGATTGAGTGGTCAAAAGGGAACTGTCCATATTACCCTTGTCATTTTAAAGGGCAGATGTGTGATTTCTGCTTTTGTCCGCTTTACCCGTGTAAGGATGAAACACTGGGCGAATGGACCCGGAGTTCTCAAAGAGAGGGAAAAGTATGGAACTGTGCCCCCTGCACACTTAATCACCAGCCGGCAGTAGTCAGGCATCTGCGAGCTAACCCACAGGCCACACTCCTTGAACTTAAATCTTTCCTGAAGAATCAGGACATCTGCAGAAATAAACTGACATAATAACAAGCAGTCTATTTTTAAGAGCAGAATCAAGGTACATTCACTTTCACCCTGCACCCTTCTAAATTTATATACCTCAGAATCAGAGGATTCAGTGGAGATGACATATGGAACTAAAACAGATCACACAAAGGATCTCCGAAAAATTTGCAGCAGCCGGACATCAGATCGATCCGGCTAAAATTGAAGAGAAACTCAGCAGATTTGTTGTCGAATTCGGTATCCCTGAGGATGAGGCGGAACGCTCTATCATCAGTGAATACGCACGTCAGTTTGGCGTCGAATCAGTTATTGGAACAGTAACTCATAAAGTCGATGATTCTGCGGTAAACCTCATTGCTGATGCTCAGTCTGGAGACTGGGTAACGCTTGAAGGAGTGGTAACAGTACTCTTTGAATCACGATCGCCTGCTGTGGCACAGACTGGCATCCTGGCAGATCGATCAGGTACGATGAGATTTACCATTTGGGCAAAGGCACATGCACCGGTTCTTGAACTTGGCGGATGGTACCGTTTCGAATCAGCAGTTGTAGACGAATATAACGGGCAACTCAGTTTTAAAGTTCATTCGGGAACAACGGTATCACCATTGGCAAAAGAAGAAATTCCCCCGCTTACGATAACCCCAATTATCGATCTTCCTCGTGGAGTAGTAAGTCTTGAGGGCAAGGTTGTATCTCTGACTGAGAGAACAACAGGTCCAATGCATCTTTCTGGTGTGATTGCAGATGGAACCGGAGCAATACGGTTTACAGTCAGACAAGGAGATCCCACATCAGGTATAGAAGAAGGAGGGTGGTACCGCTTCGATTATGCGATTGCTGATGTGTACCGCGGTGCGATGAATCTACAACTCAATGCAGGCACCTTTGTAGAGCCTCTCACTGAGGATAGAAGTCTGCGTCCGGCCATCATTTCGGTAAATGAAATTAAACCGGGTGTAGTCTGTCTCCGTGTTAAAGTTGTCCAGGAATATGAAAGTTCCAGTGAGAGGATGTTTCAGTCAGGCGTTCTTGGAGATGAATCCGGCACAGTAAGATTTGTAACCTGGAAAGATGGCGGAGATGAACGGCTGATTCCCGGCACAGTATACACTATCTACTATGCATCAGCAGATGAATTCAATGGAAGACCATCCCTGACAATAAACGGAGCGACCTGCCTTGCTGATGAAGCAGGAAATATCGAAGTCAAAGCATCAGGGGATGAAGTTACCGGTGCCCTGGTCCATATTTCTCCAGGCTCTGGTCTTATCAAACGCTGCCCGGTAGAAGGATGTGGACGGGTTCTCACCAGGCAGAACTACTGCCAGATACATGAAATACAGCCAAATTATCAATATGATCTCAGAATTAAAGGGTGGATAGATAACGGGAGGCAGACATGGGATACCATCATTTCAAGGGAAGGGGTGGAAAAACTTCTCGGTCTCACTCTTGCCGGAGCTCAGGAGATGGCAGAAAATAATCCTCTTGGACTTGAAACAGTCTATTACCATCTTTGTGAGCAGGTTCTCGGGCGCTACCTCACCTGCCAGGGAAGAATCATAGAAAACCGACTTCTCACATCAAACTGTTCATTCCTCACCTTTGATCCTACCAGACATGCTGATCTTATCAATCGTGTGGAGGTAACAAATAATGAGTGAAACACCAGTATTCCAACGATATGAACGCGAACCGGCAAAAAGAGTCTTTGCTGCGGAGCTTCGGGAAACAACACATCATTTTAAGGAGGGAACAGAAGATAAAAGCCCTACCTTTGTTTTACTTCCAACCGGTGAGAGATGCAACAGGGTTTTCCTCGTCGGAGTGCTGACTGAGAAGAAAAAATCTGAAGGTGATGCAGTCTTTTATCAGATCAAAATTAAGGATCCAAGTGGATTCTTTTATGTCAGTGCCGGGAGTTATCAGCCCGAAGCACTGCATCAGATAGCAACGATAGAATCTCCTTCTCACGTAGCAGTAATTGGCAAACCAAATGTTTTCCAGGCTCCGGATGGACGGTTTCTCGTGTCAGTCCGGGCAGAGTCAGTCGCGGCAGTAGATAAATCAGTTGTTGACTGCTGGATCCTTGACGCGGCAACCCGGACCCTTGAGCGGATCGAATCAACTGAAGAAACCCCTGATCGGATAAAATCAAAAGAGATTTACAATCACTCCCCAGAAGTATGGCGGAAGATGATCAGGGATGCCCTCACTACTATAGAAATATAAACGGGCTTCCCATCAGCCAATATATTTAAATCACCTGGTGAATTGCAGATATCTGTAAGGATCAACTCACCACTTTTTTGGGGCGTAAGGTCCAGGATATTAAATCAGATCATTGTGAATAGTGAGTATTTTTATCAAGACTAATAATAAAAAGAGATACAAAAAGATGATGCAGATGATACTATTCAGCGTATCACCGCAAAACACAAAAACAACCTTTATTGGCCTGTACCTGACCGGCTATCCCACCAGTCAAGAACTTCTGAACCTTCAACAAACACTAATCCGTGTTTTTTCGCATAACGAACAGCCTCTTCTTTGGAAAGCGCAAGTCCGGTCTCATCATCCAGCATCTCACAGATAGTGATTGCCGGATTTATCCCAGCCATATCTGCCATTGCTACAGATAATTCAGTCTGTCCATGACGCTGATCCAGAAGATTTTCAGCTGCAATGAGAACCGGCATATGCCCGGGAGTTCGGAACTGCTCTTTGAAAGAGACAGGGCGCTCATCAATAGTATCCTGAACCACACGTGAGAGGGCATTTACCGTCAGGGACCGGTCTCTGTCCGTAATCCCGGTAAAAGTATCCCGATGATTTACCCAGAGTGAGAACGACGAATTGTTAGAAGGATCATACGGAATATCCCCAAGCTGTTCAACCATCGCACAGTTCTTCAGCACATCCCTGGCAAATGGGAGGCCAAGTTTTTTTGCTGACGCATAGGGTATTGCAGTGCATATTAATCCGCCCCCGTCATGTCGCATACAGCAGATATCACGATGAGTTATCATATCAGACCGCATCGCAAGATCGGTCTCTCGTTCCCGGTTATCAAAATCATAGAGCAGTACCATCTCCCCTTTCCGGAGCGCTATAAGCGCATCTTCAATCATATTGACACCTCAATCACCACTTCCTGCCCATCATTCAGATGTAGTTCACGCCGCAGACCAACCGGAGCAATAATCTCAACAAGTGCATCCGGATAATGTGACCTGCCAGGGACCACAATTCCACAGGGAATATCACCTATCATACAGGGAAGACACCGAACCTGGCCAAACGTTCTTCCTTCTGACTCAAACCCAGCCACCTGATACCAGTCTGCCAGTGTCAACCGTTTACGCCGCTGTACTGCGACCTGACTCAGTCGCAGATTTAACGTGCCAGGATATGGAGCAAACCCAAGAATCTGCTCAAACTGTTGCATATACTGAGGCAGACTCATGTAATAGGCCCCTTCGCCAAGTCCGGATTCCACCGTCCCTTCCAGTGAAAAGTTCCTCCCTTTTCCACCAAAAAGCCGGTAATAATCACAATACTCCTGACGAAGCGATGACTCACCCTCTTCACTCACAGACACCTGTTGTCCATCTGCAATCAGGGTTCTTCGAATCATATTTTGCTGCTCCAGGGACTTGAGCCGCCGTGATGCAGTCTGCGGACTGATCCCAAGTTCATCCCCTAAAGTCTGAGAATTTAGAAAAACCGGACCAGGCAGACCACCACGAAGTGCAATTCGCTTCAGGCACTCAATGTCTTCAGGTCCAACCATGATCTCATATCTGGGATGCATACTATTAATGGATTGTTATTGGTAGGTCCAAATACAACATCGCCGCTTACATCAAATTTCAGAAGTAGCCGTGCATAAACTTGAATGAAAATTTCACTCAAAAACCAATAAAAAGCAAATATTCAAACATTTCGGTCAAAAATAGATAAACACAGGGAAAGCAAAACATGAAGAATGTATACAAGTAATATCTTCATGAGTATACCAATGAAATATTTCATCCAGATCGGAGTTATGCTGCTCCTTTTAGTATCTGTTCATCCAGGATATGCAGATGAAACCGAAGATCTTCTCCACCAGGCAAGCACCTTCTCCATTCTTGAGCAGGGAGGGTATTACCCAGTTATCACTGTAGGAGGAATGGCAATTCGAGGTGATCAGGGTATCGGTGGCTTTGAGGATCTAAATGGAGAACTGGTCCAGATAAATGGAACAATCTATCAGATAACTGCAGATGGTGTGGTATCTGTTCCTCAGGAAGATGAGGGAATAGCCTTTATGAACACCATAATGTTTAATCCGGAATGGAATGTTCAGTTAACAGAGCCAATGAATCTCACCGTAATTGAGGAAGAACTCGCCGCTTCATTCCCAACCGATGACCGGATATATGCAATTCGTGTTGACGGAACATTCTCTAAGATTACGGTGCGAAGTGTGCCAGGCCAGGAAGAACCATACCCGCCACTCTCATCCGTTATTGCAAACCAGAGTATCTTTAACCTTACTGACACACCCGGTTCAATCATCGGGTTCTGGTTCCCTGATTGGATGAAAGGAGTGCACGTTGCAGGATACCACCTACACTTTATATCAGACGACAGAACAGCCGGAGGGCATCTGCTTTCATGTGATCTGAAAGAAGGCGAAGCAATGATTGACCCTATTCATTCGTTTCGCATTGACCATGATCTCATCGAAAAGAGTAAATAATCCCATCAAAAATCCGATTATTTTTTAAAAATAAGAGATGCACAAAAAATTGAGATAATTATGAAATCGGGATATCCCCGCATTTTTCCGGAGGAGATTTTTTGAAGTGTACCTCAAGAATACCGTTTTCAAAGGTTGCCTGGGCCCCTTCTTCTGTAACCTCAGAGGGAAGGGGGACGCTCCTGCTCACTGATCCGAAGAATCTTTCCCTGATGAAAAATCCCTTATCATCTTCCTGTTTTTCCTCAACTCTTTCACAGGTTATCTGGAGCATGTTTGAGCGAAGAAGACGAATTTTAATCATCTCTTTCTGGCATCCGGGAAGATCAGCCCGTGCAGTAACCTCGTCTTCTGAATCCTGAATATCAACTGAAAACCCACTGGTTCCCGGTGCTAAAAGTCCACGGTTTTTTTGAGAGTAAGCAGGTGATACCGGAAGAAGAGTCTGAAAGCGATTCTCCATATCTGCAAAGAGCGAGTCCATCTCGCTCCTGAACACATCAAATGGATCTCGTTTGATGATTGCCATGGTTGCCACCTCTGATGAGTCACAAGACTCATACAATTTTTTTGTATTAGTGTGGATGCAGATAATATTTTCTACACCAATAATCATGGAACAGACATACCCTTATGTACATCCGGTTCCAATCATAATTTATGAATTCCCGCCAGTTTCCAACAATATGCGGGCTTTGGTGCGATGACTGCATTCACTTTGAAAAAGACTGCCAGGGATGCTCTGATACTGATGGATGCGCATTCTGGGCTGAGTATGTAGATGTTGAAGCGTGTCCGGCCTATGTATGCTGTGTAGAAGAGAAACATCTCCCTCATTGTGGTTATTGTGATAAAATGCCCTGCGAACTTCACACCCGGTTCCATGATCCTGACATGAGTGAGGAAGAAAGAGAAGAAGGTTTGAAAAAACAGATTGAAGAGTTGCGCAGAAGAAGAGAGGAAGAAGAAACAGATCCCGATTATCCACAGTAAAATTCACATTCAACGTTTATATCCAGGTATTTATTTTTTTAATGCGAAACCACCCATACGTACAATGTCGAACTCCTATTCGTTAATTATTTAACTTTCTCCTCCCTCATTGTACATGCATGAAACCGGGACTGCGCCATCGACTGGCAGAGAAGATGGCGGGGGAGATAACCCTCTCTGATTCTCCGGGGAAGACCCTGAAGAAATGGCGAATGAGTTTTGACATATCTCAGGGACACCTTTCCGAATATCTCGGCGTTTCGCCCTCAGTCATTAGTGATTATGAGAGCGGGAGGAGGAAGAGCCCGGGTACTGCAATTATCGGAAGGATTGTAGACAGCATCCTTGCCATTGATGAAGAGAGAGGAGGCAGATACATCCATAAATTCGCCGCACTTCTCTTTGCTGAAGTTGGCGAGGGAATTATCTATGATCTGCATGATTACTCCAGCCCTATTAATCTGGATACGTTTTCCCGTGTGATTGATGCAAAAATTCTCAGCGGGCCCGATGATCTGACTATATACGGGTATACGATAATTGACAGTATCAAGGCGATAATGAACCTCTCAGCCAACGAATTTAACCGGATATATGGGTGGAGCACTGAACGGGCGCTCATCTTCACCGGAGTATCTAATGGAAAGTCACCAATGGTGGCAATCCGGGTTACTCCCTTCAAACCCAGGTGCGTAGTACTCCACGGTATCGCAGCAGAACATGTTCATCCGATTGTGCCAAAAATGGCTGAAAAGGATCACATTACCCTGATGTGCACCGAGAAAAATATCGAGGCTATCGTGGAGAGTCTGAGGGAAGAAAAATGGTTGGAATAATCTCATACGGCGCGTATATTCCGCGATACCGTATTAAAGTAGAAGAGATTGCACGAGTCTGGGGCGCTAATGGTGTTGAGATCTCCAAAGGACTTGGAGTATTTGAAAAAAGTCTCCCAGATATGGATGAAGACACCATCACAATCTCCGTTGAGGCAACCCGGGCCGCAATGGCACGCAGAGTAATCAACCCTGACGATATCGGGGCAGTATATGTTGGATCTGAGTCTCACCCCTATGCAGTCAAACCGAGTGCAGTGACCGTTGGTGAGGCTATTGGCGCCACTCCGCTCATGACTGCTGCTGACTACGAATTCGCCTGCAAAGCAGGAACAGCAGCAATTCAGACCTCGATGGGACTGGTAAAGTCAGAAATGGTAAAGTATTCCATCGCAGTTGGTGCTGACATTGCGCAGGGTGAACCTGGTGACGCACTTGAATACACTGCCGCTGCAGGTGGAGCAGCCTTCATAATTGGAAATGACGACCCTATCGCAGAGATAAATCACACCTGTTCTTTCACAACCGATACTCCTGACTTCTGGAGAAGGGAAAATAAACCCTACCCACGTCACGGAGGACGTTTTACCGGAGAACCAGCTTATTTTAAGCACGTACTCGGCGCTTCTCGGATGATGCTTGAGAAGATGGGAACAAAGCCATCTGATTACGATTATGCGGTCTTCCATCAGCCAAACGGAAAGTTCCCAGTTCAGGCAGCAGGAATGCTCGGGTTCTCAATGGATCAGATCAAACCAGGTCTTGCAGTAACATATCTGGGAAATACCTACTCCGGAGCATCAATGGTTGGCCTCTCTGCAGTCCTTGATGTGGCAAAACCTGGTGAGCGGATCTTTATGACCAGTTATGGATCAGGTGCAGGCAGTGACTCATTTGATATAACCGTCACCGATGTGATTACCTCATACCTTTTCCACCGTGAAGCTTCTCCCTCTGTTGCAGCACTCCTTGCAGACAAGAAAATAGTAGATTACGCAATTTATGCAAAACACAAAGGCAAAGTGGTGATGATGGAATGAGAGAGGTAGCAGTTATCGGTGTTGGATGCACGAAATTCGGAGAAAAATGGGAGACCTCATTCAGGAATCTCTTTGTTGAAGCAGGCGCTTTAGCTCTTGAAGATGCAAATCTTGCTGGAGAGAGCATCGATGAGTTATTTGTCGGAAATATGAGTGCCGGTAGATTTGTTGAGCAGGAACATATAGGCGCCCTCATTGCAGATTATGCAGGACTTGCAACCGACAACATTCCGGCAACCAGAGTTGAAGCAGCCTGCGCTTCAGGTGGTCTTGCATTCAGGCAGGCGTATACCGCGGTTGCATCAGGTATGTCTGATATCGTTGTCGCAGCAGGGGTTGAGAAGATGACTGATGTAGGGACTGAAGTCACAACAGATGTCCTTGCTGCAGCAGCAGACCGCGAATGGGAAGGAATCGCAGGAATTACATTCCCAGGTCTCTACGCCATGATGGCAACCCAGTATATGCACCGGTACGGGCTGACACGTGAACAACTAGCCCAGGTTGCAGTCAAGAATCATGACAATGGAGTAAAAAATCCAAATGCTCAGTTCAGAAAAGCAATTACGCTTGAGACTGTGACAAATTCAACCCTTGTTGCTGATCCACTCAGACTTTTTGACTGTTCACCAGTTACTGACGGGGCATCAGCAGTGATTCTGGCGCCTCTTGAGCGGGCACGTGAATTCACTGATACGCCAATCAAAGTTCTGGGATGCGGTCAGGCATCAAGCACAATCGCACTTCATGACCGGAGAGATATCTGCACACTTGATGCAACTGTTGCAGCAGGAAAACGTGCTTTCTCTATGGCAAAGGTAGAGCATAAGGACATAGGATTTGTCGAGGTGCATGATTGTTTCACCATCGCTGAAATCTGTGCAATCGAAGATCTCGGTTTCTGCAAGAAGGGTGAGGCAGGGAAACTTACCGAAGAAGGGCATACAGCACTTGGCGGGAAACTCCCGATTAACCCGAGCGGTGGTCTGAAAGCATGCGGTCACCCGGTTGGAGCCACCGGTATCAAACAGGTCTATGAAACAGTCAAGCAGCTCAGAGGAGAAGCAGCAGGCAGACAGATTGATACCGAGATCGGGATGACACACAATGTAGGTGGAACCGGAGCTACGGTTGTCTGTCATATCTTTGGGAGGGTATAATATGAGTGTTGCACGATTCTGGAGAAAACAGCAGAGCAGGTACAATCTTATAGGAACCCATTGTAACACCTGTGGGAGATACTTCTATCCACCACGAACTTTCTGCCCGGACTGCCGACGTGATGGGAAAATAGTAGATCATAAATTCAAAGGAACCGGAACGGTTGTAACGTACACCATTATCAGGAGTGCAAGCGATCAGTTCAAATTCTTAACTCCCTATGCACTGGCTATCATTGAGCTTGATGAGGGGACAAAACTCACGTCCCATGTAATCTGTGATATCGATAAAATTCATATTGGAATGAAGGTCAGACCGGTTTTCCGAAAGCTGGCTGAAGAAGGATCTAGCGGCGCGATTTTTTATGGGACAAAATTTGTCCCCGCATAATCTATCAATCCACCTTTTTCCCCTCTTTTTTCAAGTATAAAATCGCAAGATTATTTAATAAGACATTATCGTGATATGATGAGTTCGTGATGTGTCGAATAGATCATCGTTAATTATTTATGCCATCTGGTACCACTATTATTCATCACACCGCTATCCCCCATGGATAGCAGGAGAGGGACTTCATCACTGCTCATGATGGGATCTATGAATGATGATCCCCAGATTCCTCCTATAGTTCAGCGGGGGGTTATCTCCCCCGATACTCCTGAATTAATTATCCGGTAAAAACCGATCTATTTTCCCGATATCATGATTCCAGTCAGATTTGATACCAGCCAGTCATTCAGCTTCGGTAGAAAGTATCAAATCAATACACAATGGATATTTCATATCATGAGTGACCGGACACCCGATATTGACCCTTATGAGATTATTCAGGCTGTTGACGAACCGATAGTTGTTCTCAATGAGTCATTTGAAATCATTTTTGAAAACCAGGCGTTTAATACAATATTTAGGGTTATCCGGGAAGAAATTGAAGACAAACCACTTTTTTCTATCGCGGGAGGACTGTTTGATATTACAATCGTCAAAGAGAAACTACGTGCAGTATTTGACGAAAAGAAACAAGCACAAACCTTTGACTTTGAATGCACCTTCCCAAAAGCAGGAGTGATAATTTTTACTGTCATCGCCAAACTCATGCGGCAGTATGAAAGCACCACCAGAGTGAAGATGGTGGTCAGGTTTATTGATGTTACAGATACCCGTATTTCAGAATGTTCACTCATACAAAAAACTCAGGAAAATCTTGAGTTATCCACACCAATATCAAAAATATGGGAAGAAATACTCATTCTTCCATTAATCGGAACATTAGATACCATACGCGCGAACAAGATGATCGAGCAGATACTCGAGGCAATTCGACGTGAATCTGCCCGGTATTTTATTTTAGACGGCACAGCAGTCCAGAGTATGGATAAAACAGGTGCTGAACATTTCATAAAAGCCACTTCGGCAATAAAACTCCTTGGTGCCCAGGTGATCATGACCGGGATTAAACCAGAGGTTGCAATAACAATAGTAGACCTTGGAATTGATATGCGTGACATCCAGACTAAGGCAACACTACAGGAGGGGCTGCAATATGCCCTTGAATCACGAGGGTATCAGATTACGCACAAGAATTCAATTCAGGGTGAACAACATTTGAATATCGGGCGGGAGAATGAGATTCCTAAAAAATCTACCTTGAGGCTCATCAGCCCATATCGTGAACCCTGAGCTATCCCGGGGTTACTTTTTTTAAGTTTTTTACCAGTCACATGCCAAAGAGTCCGAAAGCTTCATCCCCGCAGATTCGGAGAATGAAGATATGGATAGTCCCGACCGATCAGGTATTGGTAAGGAATCATTAGACCTTCACGCTACCCATCAGGGAAAATTAGCAGTAGTATCTAAAGTTCCTCTTTCATCACGTGCAGACCTCAGCCGTGCATATACTCCCGGAGTTGCAGATGTATGCCGGGAGATAGCGCGTGACCAGCGCTTAGTATGGACTTATACCTTAAAAGCTAACTCGGTTGCCATTGTTTCTGACGGAACAGCAGTTCTTGGACTTGGAGACATCGGCCCGTATGGTGCTATTCCGGTTATGGAAGGTAAGGCTGTCCTTTTTAAAGAGTTTGCAGGGATAGATGCATTCCCAATCTGCCTTGATGCAGAAGACGCAGATATTGTGAGAATAATAAAAGGGATCACACCTGTATTCGGAGGAATAAACCTTGAAGATATTGCTGCACCACGATGTTTTGAGATAGAAGAAGAACTTCAGGACCTTGGCATTCCAGTGATGCATGATGACCAGCATGGTGCTGCAATTGCGGTCCTTGCTGCACTCATCAACGCCTGCAAGGTAACCGGGAAAAATCTTGAAGATTTAAAAGTGGTTGTATGCGGCGCTGGTGCTGCCGGATATGCAATCTGCAGGCTCCTCAAATGCATCGGATATGATTCAAACTCATGCGTACCTGTCCATGAACTCATAGCATGTGATACTGAAGGAATCATCTACCGGGGAAGACCGGGTCTTTACCATAACAAATACAAATTCATTCTTGGCGATGAAACAAACACAGCAAAGAGAACGGGCACCCTTGCTGATGCAATGGTTGGAGCAGATGTTTTCATTGGAGTATCCATTGCAGGACTTGTTTCACAGGATATGGTTAAAAGTATGAATCCTGAACCAATTGTTTTCAGTCTTGCAAACCCGGTTCCTGAAATTATGCCAGACCAGGCACGGGAAGCAGGAGCCATAATTATTGGAACCGGAAGAAGCGATTACCCCAATCAGGTCAATAATGTCCTTGTCTTTCCAGGTATATTCAGAGGTGCTCTTGATGCACGGGCTACCCGTATCACAGATGAAATGAAAATTGCTGCAGCTCATGCAATCGCTGATTATCTTGAGTATCCACTGCCAGAAAGAATACTCCCAGATCCGCTTGACCGTGGAGTCGCACAGGCAGTAGCAAAAGCAGTCAAAACAGCAGCAATAGAAGGCGGAGTATCCCGATATGAGAGATAATCATCCCCTCATCTCTTAGTATTGTCCGACTTTTGTACCTCACCTATCTTTCTATGGACAAGACACCCAAATAAATCTGCAGAGAAACAAATAACCGATACCATCAGTTTACTACAGGATACTATCATGTCATCAGCATTAATCACTGATCTCTATGAACTTACCATGGCTCAGAGTCTTGTCGAACATAACAAGACAGGACGGGCAGTTTTTTCGGTAACAGTCAGGAGTTTACCACAGGAACGCAACTTCCTGGTATCCTGCGGTCTTGAAAGTGTAATTCATGAGGTACTTGCATTCAGGTTTTCACATGCCAACATAGCATATCTCCAAAGTCAGGAACGGTTTAGTGAATCATTTCTGGACTGGCTCTGTGCATTCCGGTTTACCGGAGATATCATCGCAGTTCCAGAAGGACGGATTGTATTTGAAAATGAACCGTTGGTAAGGATTGAAGGAAGTTTGCCAGAGATCCAGATCCTTGAGACCATCGTTCTCAACCTCATCCATCATCAGACAACGATCGCCTCAAAAACAGCCAGAATGACCATAACCGCTGGGAGCATCCCACTCATCGACTTTGGACTTCGACGTGCTCATGGAACTGATGGAGGAGTACTTGCATCCCGTGCAGCCTGTATTGCAGGATGCACCGGGACATCAAACCTTGAGGCAGGTCAGAGATTTAAAATTCCGATATCCGGGACGATGGCTCATTCGTATATCCTTGTCTTTAATAGTGAAAAAGAGGCATTCAGATCTTATATCAAAACCTTTCCAAAAGACCCGGTGCTGCTCATCGACACTTATGACACCCTGACCGGAGCTGAAACAGCAGCAAAACTCGCACAGGAAGGATTACCTGTTTCCGGAGTCAGAATTGACAGCGGGGACATAAGCAGTATTGTTCCGGCAGTCCGAAACATTCTTGATTCCTATGGCCTTCAGCACATCAAGATTATTGTAAGTGGAGGTGTTGATGAGCATGATATCAGGCATTGGAGCAGGGAAGGCATTCCCATTGATGCATATGGAGTAGGAACAAAAATGTTGACATCATCTGATATCCCTTATTTAGATATGACATATAAACTGGTTGAATATGAAAATATCCCCAGATATAAGACCAGTACAGGCAAGGTATCTATTCCAGGAAGACGGGATATCTACCGGCATTACACCGGCGGAATAATGGATTATGATGAGATTGCAGCGACAGGCATTGATTGTAAAGGGGAAAAATTAAACGAATATATTGTAAAAGAAGGAATTCAAATCACTCCGTCACCTTCTTTTGAAGAGATTCGTGAAAGGTTCAGACAAGATGCAAATCGCCTGCCTCCCGGGATCAGATCACTTGAAACAAAGCGATACCAGATCAACATCAGATAGAAGAAACCTTCTCTGTCATGCCAGGTAACCTGTGAGGTATGATATCTGGTTATGTTCATGGCTATTCATCCCGTGAAACGGATCGCCTCGCTGATCAGGCACATACTCTGACAGAAATACTTCACCATGACACCCGGTTTCCACCAGGAAGTCACATTCTCGAAGCCGGGTGCGGCACTGGGTCGCAGACAATAATTATTTCAAGGCAGAATCCAGAATGCATCATCCATTCGATGGATATTTCTCCTTCATCTCTTCAGATTGCCAGAGAACGAATTAATGCTTTTTCTGATATTTCAGGAACAAATATCGTTTTTCAGGAAGGGGATATACACGCTCTGCCATTTGAAGACCAGACATTTGATCATGTCTTCATCTGTTTCGTCCTTGAACATCTCGCATCACCCCTTGACGCACTCATTGAGCAAAGAAGGGTATTAAAACCGGGTGGAACCCTCACAGTAATTGAAGGCGATCACGGTTCAGTGTTCTTTTTCCCACCAGGTGACGCAGCAATGCAGGCAATTGCATGTCAGATAGAACTGCAGCATCGCGCCGGTGGCGACGCCTGTATTGGAAGAAAATTATATCCACTCCTAATTTCGGCGGGATTTAGTTGTACGAAGGTGTCTCCCCGTATGGTTTATGTTGATGCAGGCAGACCTGAACTTGTGGAAGGGTTTACAAAAAAGACCTTTACTGCAATGATTGAAGGGGTAAAAGATGAAGCGGTAAGAAGTGGAATGATATCAGAAGAGCGGTTTGCCACAGGAGTTGAGGAATTATACCGGACATGTGAGCCGGATGGGACATTCTGTTATTCGTTCTTCAAAGCAACTGGAATTAAATCGGGCTGAATCAGAAATATTCAAAGGCACCTTTTTTTTAGGCAGGAGGCACCAGAAGACCGGATGCAATAAACCACAATCCAAAGGAAATAAGAATCCCTCCGCATATCATGAGAATAATCTGATACTCCCGATCTTCAATAAAAACACGGCTTTTATGAATACTCACCGAAACAAAGGTAAACCAGCTGAGATCAGACAACCAGTGACCAGCGATAAACGCAATCAGCCCGACAATTCCACAGGTAAGTGAACTTACCAGGAGAGCACTGCCGACTGAAAACCACCAAATCCAGAAGTAGGGATTGGATATGCTGGTAATTAATCCGGCAACTACAGGAGAGTCCACCCGGGATACTCCTGCTGCAGGTGATGAAAAAGAGGCGCCTTTTGCAGATTTTAGAGTCATAATTCCAAACAGGATCAGTGCTGCACCCCCAAATCCGGCGATATACACCGTGTACTGCGAGGGGAGAAATGGTATTCCTGCAATAATCAGAAGAACAACGAAAAATTCAGCAACGATATGCCCCATGGTAACTCGTGGGCCACTCATCCAACCATTCCTGACTGCTGACTGAATGGTTGCAATAAGTGTTGGACCTGGAGCAAGAGCGCCAGTAAGACCTATAACAAAACCCAGGATTGTGAGCTCAACCAAAGACATCAAAAATGTTTCTAGATATTTATCTTAAGGTTATAGATATTCACCGGATCCACCGGATCAACAAAACGAATATATGCACAATTACAGAAAGAGGATCTGCTAATAATAAAAATAATAATAGAGGAAACAGCAGATTTAGTGCGCGGATAGTATGGCAGTTATGATAAGAAATACTATTCTGGAGAGAGATTTTCCGCCGCGAGATGAATAGTTGAACTACTGATCTCCTCTGGAACATCATCACACCCCGCAATATTTGGATCAATAGAGATTGAGTTTATAGGGCTGGAGATCTAACCAAGTGGTATGGATCGGATCGCGAAGTTCCTTATCCTCCTGGTTGCAGCACTCGTGCTGGTTCCCGGATGTTTTGCAGAAGAGACTATGGTAGAACCAACAGAAGCTCCTGAATTAATTGAGGAAGTTATTGTTGAAGAAGAAATCATTGAAACTGCAAATGAGACCGTTGTTGAAGAAGCCATCGTATTCGACTTTACTGCAAACGAAACAGTCAACATGCTTGAGATGGGTGTCAACCAGACTGTTATGGTCAGCCTTGCAGCAGATGAGACAGCAGGTATCTGGAATGTTTCAATGAGTGAAGGCGTTGAACTTGTCGGTGACTCAGTTGTAGCAGATGGTGTTCAGAGCTGGATTCTCACCGCAGCAACTCCGGGAACCTACACCTTCAATGCAGTGTTTGAGTCAATTGAAGAAACAGATGCAGAGCCAGTGACATACAACCTTGAGATAATCATCACTGAAGCTGTTGAAGAGATTCCAGTTGTAGCAGAAGAGATAATGGTAACTGAAGAAGTTACTCTCGAAGCAACTGAAGCTGCAAACTAAACCGAAAAATATTTCTAAACTTTTTTTACTGTCTATGAATTACTGAAAACTCCTGACAGCCTTTTGTACATCAGGAAAAGTCGTAAAAACCTTCAAGAGACCAGATAATCTGAAGACTTCCAGTACCTGTTCATTCATTGCACAGATCACTATCTTCCCGCCAGTATTCCTCACCGCTTTTGCTGCTTTTATAATTGCCCGAAGACCTGAACTTGCAATATACAGAGTATCTGTCAGATCAATTACAATCTGATTCATTCCCTGCTCTACTCCTTCAGTGAGTGCAGCATCGAGATCAGTAGAGTGGCCGGCATCAATTCTTCCAAATGGCCTGAATACAAAGACCTCTCCCTCATACCATATATCAATCGGCATACTATCACCCATTTCTTCACGGATTGTGTACACAAGATCTAAACCAGAATTACCTTCTTCTTTTTCCATATTTTCACCAATGATAATTTATCTCAATTTCCGGATACTGGTTTATGAGTGTGTCCTTATTGGTATTCTGCATTACGAAGTCAGTTCTGCCAGTAATTTTTACTTTTCTCTCAAGGTTTCAGAGACACAGACCTGAAAAAAGTAATTGGTCATGCAGGATGATAGTATAATGCCCGAATCTGCCATCTGATATCAGGAACAACTATGGAAAAAACCAGCGAAGTCAGGTGTCAACACCTGAAAGAATATGCAATCAATCACAATTCAATCAGAACTAAACTATCAGAAGAGATAGAGCGGTTATCAACCATTAAAAAAGACATCAAACAGGTTAAAATTGGTATGTGTGCATATACCATCCTCGCAGCAGCCGTGTTAATAAGCCTCTATAACATCAGTCAGAGTACTATCACCTTTATGGTACTCTGGATTACGGCAAGCCTGTACTTCTATCTTCTCTACCCAATCCTTCCTCTGATCCTGTTTCCGATTCATCAATATACAAAACGAAAAAAGATATCTGCTAATAATAAACCATCAGGAAAAAAAGCTTCTGATATAATCAACTGGGCCTTCAGAATAAAGATTATAAAAAACCGGAAAATCGGTATCAGACTCGTTATCAGGTTTTTTTTGTTCAGTCTTCTTCCTCTCACTGCAGGAATAATTCTGATCTACTGTTCATCACTTATCTTCTCACTCATTCTCGGGTATCAGCATCAGTTACCGGGAGAGACCGCATTACTTATAATTATCCAATGTCTGGGTATCCTCCTCTTCTATCTTGAAGTTTTTTATCTGCGCCATCACCTCTATTCCTATGCCAAATCCTTTTACAGACATACAAAAAAGAATCCGGAAAAAACAGAGAGTAAACAGAATATAAAAACATATTTTTTAAAAAAGAACAGGGAAATCCTGTTTATTGCAATAATAGGAGTATTATTTCTTATCATAGCATCAATTTTAGTTATTATTCTCCTGGTTGCAATCCTTCTCCCTGGCATTACCCTTGGTATCTATGTTAACGTTACTGAATTTGTTCAGGTTAAAACAAATATCTGGATAGCTGGTCTTATTTTCAGCCAGATAATCTTCATGCAATATCTCCAGAGCATTCTAAGCCGGAGGATAGCATACTCCCTATGTGAAGATCTGATAACACGTCTGAATGGGATATTTGATAATCTCCCTGCCAGTAAGGGAGAAGAAAGAGAAAACAATTATGAAACAGATAGAGAATTGCATATAGTTCCAAAAGCCATTTCATTACTGACAGAATCAAAACTCCACGCAATTAACCACAGACAGATGCTAGGGCTCTTTCCAACATACTCAATAGGAGTGGACATACCTACGCTTCTCAACTTGGAGAACCTTGATGAATTACGTGATATTATCATCGTTCCAGATTGACATCAGTTAAAAAAGGAAATTAATCATACAATCCCAGTTACCTGACTCAGTTTTCCTCTGAACTGACTCATATACAGATTATAATAGAATCCCTGATTTTTCATCAGTTCATCATGAGTGCCCCTTTCTACGATCTCCCCCTGATTTATAACTAATATACAATCCGAGTGCCTGATCGTTGAAAGGCGATGTGCAATAATGAATGATGTTTTGCCTTCCTGAAGACGTAGAAGTCCGGTTTGAATCAGTTTTTCAGTCCTGGTATCAACATTACTTGTCGCTTCATCAAGAATAAGAAGTCGTGGTTCAGAGACCATAGCACGTGCAATGGTGAGCATCTGTCGCTGACCCTGTGAAAGGTTTGCCCCTCCGTCATTAAGATACGTATCAAATCCTTCAGGCTGAGCCATAATAAATTCATATGCTCCTGCCTGCCTGGCTGCTGCAATACAATCTTCATCAGTTGCCCCTTCACGTGCATATCGCAGATTTTCAATAATAGTTCCTGAAAAAAGAAACGGTTCCTGGAGAACCTGGGCGATTTGAATCCGAAGGCTATCCTGCTGAACTTCATCGATTCCAACATCATCAATCGTTATTGATCCAGCCTCAATATCATAGTACCGGGTCAGAATATTGATAATGGTGCTCTTGCCAGCTCCAGTCGGTCCACAAAGTCCAAACACCTGTCCCTGATGTGCATGAAACGAATTATTTCGAAGAACTGTCCTACCGGGAACATATGCAAAATCAACGTTTTCAAATCTGACTTCTCCGCTGATCGGAGGCATGGGCAATGCCTTTGGCGGGTCTGCAACAATGGGCAGTTCATCGAGAATTCGAAAGACCCGTGATGCACCGGCAGTAGCACCCATAATAAGTGCATATTCGGAGAATATCTGTGATAACGGAGCTGATATACCCGATGAAAGACCCAGAAATGCAACTAGTTCACCAAGATTGATATCGCCATCGATAACAAGAGCGCCGCCGATAACCAACAGAAGAATCATCTGCAGATTAGCCATGATAGTCGCTGCCGGCATAGAAACCAAAGCCACAAATTCTGCTTTTCCCCCGGTTTGTGCGACGTGTTTAGAGAGAGAAGAAAAACCTTCAGCAATCCTTCCCTGCTGACGGTACGCTATCGTTACTTTCTGGCCGGCTAGATGTTCTTCTGCATATCCGTTTAGTTCTCCAAGTTCTTCCTGCATCTTTTCAAATGCCGGACCTGATATCCGGGCGATTGTTGATGAGATCGCCAGCATTCCAAATACTGCAAGAAATACAAGAAACGTTAAAAGAGGGTTGATGACAAGCATTACAATCGTCAAAACAATAATGGTCGTAACTGACTGGAGCACCTGTTGAATCCCATTAGAAAAAAACAGGTCAATGACATCAGTATCATTTGATACCCGGCTCATTAATTCTCCGATTGGCTGGCGATCAAAAAACCCAAGCGAGAGAGTCTGCATGTGCTGAAATAAATCCGTGCGAAGGGTATAGAGAGCCTGCTGGGATATATCTGCGAGGAGACGCTGAGCAAAGTGACCACAGATAAATAAGGCAACCGAATCAAGGATAAAGAAGAACAAAATAGTCTGAAGCTGTTCAACAGTCCCCTTGCCAGCGATGACATCAGTAGCCATCCCCATAAGTGCTGGAAGGATCCCCATGGTTGTTGAAAACCCTATCATCAGCACTATTGCAAGGGAAAGACGGACCCGGTAGCAGGTCATATAGGTAAGCATTCTTCGAATCGTAGTTCCCATTAAAGCAGGAGGGATTTCAGACTGTTCAGCTCCTACTGCAGATGAAGTACTCGTAATCATGAAGCATCACCCCCGGATCGAAGGCCACGACCTAATTGTGATTCATAAATCTCCTGATACAGTAGATTTTCGGCAAGAAGTTCTGCATGAGTCCCGGTTGCGATAATCTGCCCCCTTTCAAGAAGCACGATCCGATCTGCAGTAATTACTGAGCTTATACGTTGAGCAACAATGAATTTTGTAATTCCTGCCATAGTATCAGATATGGCATCCTGAATTCCGGCTTCAGTTGCGACATCACAAGCACTGGTACTATCATCCAGAATGAGAATTTTCGGATATTGTGCAAGCGCCCGGGCAATGGAGATTCGCTGACGCTGCCCGCCAGAGAAGTTAGAACCCCTTCTGGCAACTCTTCCATCATATGATTCAGGAATGTTGCTGACAAATCCATCGACATCCGCTGCCCGTGAGGCGATTAGTACCTCATCATCAGTCATTTCAGGTCTTGAAAATCGTATAGAATCGCGAATCGTCCCCGAAAAAAGAATTGACTCCTGAAGACAGATCCCAACAATCTTTCGGAGTGTATCCAGAGGTATCAGACGCACATCAATATCATCGATAGTCACCCTGCCCGCAGTCACATCATAAAACCGGGGAATGAGGGAAACAAGAGATGATTTACCAGAACCGGTAGCGCCAAGAAATCCAATAGTCTCTCCGGGTTCAGCAATCAGATTAATCCCGGAAAGAACTTCTCCTTCAGGTATCCCTTCTGCATTTTTGTACGAAAAAGATACATCTTCAAACACCACCCTCCCCCTGATATCCTTCAAATCTAACACCACGGGATTTTTTGGTTCTGACAATTCCGGGATAGCATCGAGAATTTCATAGACCCTTGTCAGTGATGCGTTAGCCTGCGTTATGAATGGAAGCACTACCGCAATGATGAGAAGCGGCATCATCAGAATCATGATATATTGCGCTGCGGAAGTAACATTTCCAATGAGTAGACCAGATCCTGCAAGAACCTGCGTCCCACCGAAATAATAGACAGCACCAAAACCCAGAATGGAGATGGAAAAAACAATTGGCATCAGGTATGTCATAACATGTTGAGGCCACAAAGCTGCCCGCCTGAGATCATCTGCTGCATCACCATACTTATCTATTTCATACTTCTGCCTGACAAACGCCTTGACCACCCGGATACCGGTGAGGGTTTCCCGAAGAACTTTATTTACTCCATCAACTTTTTCCTGCTTTTTACTGAACGCAGGCTCAACAATAAAAAAATAAACAATAAGAAGAACAGTCAGAAGAACGAGAATGACAATCATGATCCACATAAGATCAGGAGCCATGATACTCATGATGAGAATTGTACCGATAAGAAGAAGGGGAGCCTGCATGAGGTTCATTACCGACTGTTGAACAGCTGTCTTCACATTCTGGATATCGGTAGTCAGCCTGACAAGCAGATCACTGGATCTGAACCGGTCGATATTACCAAAGGATAGCGTTTGTATCTTTTCAAATGACTGTATTCGAAGTTTATGAGATGAATATTCACTGGCCCAGACCGCAATTGCTGCATTTCCTATCTGACAGATACCGGCAATCACTGCAGCAACAAGCATCAAAATTCCAATATCCAGTGAATAGGAG
>Ga0351901_1065_pt2 | contig 34199 bp, 24 predicted proteins | sample BONcelHT113001D4_FD_206875 | JGI IMG/M metagenome (GOLD analysis project Ga0351901, IMG submission 206875) | Enriched cells from coal bed in the Powder River Basin, Montana, United States - BONCAT cells T11 rep1 HSBNCT.T11.300.1.D4 ...
CGCTACAGATTTATTATCCTGGCTATAGGTCTTTCCATACCCTTCTTTCATGATAATTGAACCATCTTTTTCATCATAAATCCGCATTTCAAACCAGGCATCTTTTAATGGACGCTGGACAGTGATCTCAATCTGTCCCTCTTTATCCCCGGTTCGTTTCTGGTACGAAATTACATCAGAGCCCATTACAGGTGAAAATTTTAAATTAATATATAATGGTGGCTTTTCCAGAATGTATGCATAGGCTATTGCATCATTTACAAAACTATGGTTGATTTCATAAATTGTTACAAACTCTTCACCCGGACTTATTGCAGATGTTGTTACCAGCGCACTGGATATTGTTTTTGTTGGAGCAGCAGTTGGTAGTCCTTCATAACTTCTAGGTGTTGTCTGCACAACGCTATGAACCGGGGGGGCAGGAATTTTCTCATCCGGTCCAGAAATAGTCTGATTCACTGTTGTTCCTGATTCTCCGGGAGTATCTGTTGGTGAACTCGTCTTTTTTTCAAGTGATGAAGTAAGATTGCCCCCTGTCTCTGTCAATGCATAAGAGGATGCATTCTGGGTCCCTGTAGGCGGCGTGACCTCAACACATCCACTAATAAGAAGAAGAAATGCAATGGTGAGAATTAACGGGATTATAGGATATCGTTCTTTCTTGTTCATGTATAGAGATCACTACCTGCAAAAATATGTACTTACTCCTCATGAGTCTAGTTGAAGCAGATGATGAATCATTCATCAGAGTATTTAATTAGCTATCCCGCCCAATGTGAAGTAACTGATGAAATACCTGAATCTCAGGCTTTGGGGTCCATTTTACGTAATTGGTCTCATCGTTATTCTCATAATGATGTGGACAATTGAAGAAATACGCCCTCAGGGAATAGGTCTTTGGATTGGCAGTCTGCTTATCCTGATAGGTGTAGTATTCAACTTTTATATGATGTATCATGAAATTAAGGCTCATGAAGATAAACAGGATAAAAATAGAGAATTATCCGGCCTTGATCCTATTCCAAAGAAAAAAAGGTTTGGTTTTCTAAAAAAGGGATAGTGTGAATATTATTGCTCTATCTTTTGAAACACTTTTAGCATTGGTTTATATGCCTTAAACAGATGTTCCACATCTTTTGCCATATATTCAGACATCCCCATAATATAAAATCCGTCTTTTGCAAGACTGTCATGGACAAGTTTTACAAGATCTTTCTTTTGTTGCTCGTTAAAATAAATGGTAACATTACGACAGGAAACCATGTCCATCATCCGGCCTATTGGTGTTGTGGACATAAGGTCATGACTTTGAAATTTTACCACCTGTTTTATATGGTCTTTTACGTAATATTTTCCATCTTCTTTCTTATCAAAATGTCTGGAGAGTTGTGATTCACTCATATTTTCAAGAGCACCTTTTTCATATGCTCCAATCCGGGCCTTTTTAAGCATCTCTTCATCTATGTCTGTTGCAATTATTGCTCCGTTAAAGGCAGGCCCGGTTTTGCCCATTTCATGTAAAATAATTGCATAGGTATATGGTTCCTCACCTGAAGAACAGCCTGCGCTCCAGATCTTTAATGAACGCTTATCTCGTAAAATCGCTGGAAAAATTTCTTTTTTTACAAGATCAAAGACATCTAAGTCGCGAAAAAATTTGGTGACATTGATGGTAAGAGCATTTCTTAGTTTTTCTTCTTCTTCCGGATGAGATTTCAGGTACTGGTGATACTCACAAAAATCCTTAGAGCGGGTTGAATTCATTCGGGATAGGAGTCTTCGTTTTATATAATCCTGTTTATAACTGGTCAGTTGTATCTTTAGTCGTTTCTGAACATCCAGAATTAATTCTGGAAGACATTTATCGCTCACATGAGGTACGTTAATCTGCGGAAAAACCGGAATTGCCTTTTTATCCATATAATATCCTAATGCTGGGTGAGATAGTTTCAGGAAGAACCTTGTATATCCTGAAGAATTTTTTGTATATCCAGCCAGATGACAAGGGTGGCACTTGTACTCACTTCAGCATGCTTCTCTAACACATCGTCGTGTGAAATTTTAATAATTCCCTTGATATGGGTTTGTATCTGCAATGAAACATCTTCACCCAGAAGAGAAACATGTCTTCCATGAATTTCGGTGACACTCTGAACAGTGTCAACAATAATGCCGACATGTTCTCCATTGGTAATATCTGAAGGGACTATAATAATTTTCTGACCAGATCGATCTTTCTTTGGCCGTTGTCCGAGAAGTATTGCTAAATCGATTATATGAGTTACTTCTCCACGAAGATTGATAATACCCGTTACATAAGGAGAGGTGCGGGGAAGAGGGGTTATTGGAAGCATCTCAACAACTTCCCTGACCATAGTAATGTCCATTGCATACCGCTCTTCATTAAGCTCAAACTCAACGATGTCTATCTGCCCTGCAACAGTATCGGCATGAGGTGAACGGGTACCCAAGAGCGCTGCCTCCTGCTCTCTCATTGAACACATTTCTGTATCTAATGCAGTAATCCGTTCAGAAAGATCTGCGATAAGATTAAGTTCAGAGGATATATCATAATACCAAAATGTCTGAATTCCGGTTTCCATATCAGCATTTCCGGAAACTTCCCTCATGCTGAATTCACCTGCAGGTCCTGATACTTTTACAATCCCTGGTTTTTCATATTTCAGGATTTCGTCCCTGGGTTTACCAGCAAGAGTATCTGCAGAATATCCACAAAGATTGATAAACGCATGATTTACCTGTACTATTGCACCAGAAAAATCAGTTTCAACACAAGGCACCGGTATCTTGTTTATCGCAACTTTCTCGAATGATTGATTTTTTTCAGTCTGCTTTTCTAGTAAAGATATGGATTGATTTGATTGTGATTCTATCGGCTGAAGAATTAGTATGGCAGATATATCTGTCCCCGAGGATCCAACCGGGATAACCATTCCTGACAACTCCGAAATGCCCCAGGCAGATGATATCCTGATAGTATCTGGAAGGAAAATAACATCAGTTGCCCCGATACAGAGCACTGTATCTGGAATGGTAATTCCCAGATCCCGGACATCAGTTCCGGTAAGATCTCCTGAACTGATCCCTGTTATTTCAGAGAATCCTTCGTTAGATAAAATTACTCGGGCATGAGTATCAAGAAGTGCTGCAGCAGAGGGGTTAAGGTCTAAAAGCATCCGAAGAATCAGGTCATCGGACTGCTTATCGGTAAAATCAGCTTCCTGATTATCATTTACAGCAACTCCGACTATTAATATATTGCGGGTTTCAGGATCATCGCCAATTGGAAGTATCTCAATATATACAGGAATTTCTTCTCCGTCCGGATGAGTTACTATTGCCTGACATTGTCGCATTAAACCATCAGAAAGGACTTCATTGACGCATTGGTTATCCTCAAAAAAGATACCGCAGCTTCCAATATCGCGAAGATTGATAAGCCCCTGTGTTCTGCCTAATAATCTGCAAAATGAAGAATTACATGCAATAACGGTTTTATAATGGTTTATTAAGGCAGTAGGGATAGGAAATTGATTAAATGCTTCAATGCGGATATCGGGCGTTGAAGAGGTGAGACATGTATAGTCAACCTCATTTCCTGTTAGAAATTCGCTATTATCATCTGCAATATTGTTGTCACTGTCCTTGGAAGTTCCGATGTTGTCAAGTAACCCATCTGTTAAAATCTGGTGTTGAATCTGAATCAGTGCTATAAGGGATACTGCATCATGATCAAAAGGAACAATGGGGGGAGTCAGGGTAATAACAGCATATTTTTGTCCATCTGGTGCAATCACTGATTCATTATCTGGAAGATAGGAAGCAAGATCCGGATGATTTTGTGTGATCTCACTTCTTGCAATGGAATAAAGGGTACAAAATGTATCATTTGCATCATGAATGGAGCGCTCAGCCCCGGTTAGCACCATTGGAACTTCATGATACTGAAAGATCTCAAGAGCACGGTCAAATTCTGTGTGTGATGTAATAAGATCATTCAGATACATTTCACGTTCTGAATTTAGTACCGAATTTTCAGATTCCAGTTCACGGGTGTTTTCATCCTTCAGTCTGAGTTGTCCCTGTAATTGGGTACATTCATCTCTGCAGGATTGTAGATTTTTAGCGTATTCAGTTAGTCTGGCTATTACTGGTTCAAAGTGTGGAGAAACTACCGGTCTTTCTCCATCTGCTTCATAGGTTGAGATCTGCTGCACCGAATCAGTCACTTCAGATATCGGAATACATTCTTCCTTTGGCACAGATATTGGAGTTCCAGCAAACAAGGCCCGCCGCCCAGTACGGTCTCCCTGTTGGTCCCGATCATGACTCATTATACTCTCACCTCATCGCTCCCGTATCAATAAATTCTGCAATATTTGAAAAAATTGTTCCTGCCGGATCTTCCTGTCCGGATAATGCAAGAGGCATACCGCGCCGATTTGATACTGCTATCATGTCACTTTCAGGAACGACAAATATTCTGCCAATATCTCGTCTCACCTGGATTTCAATTTCTTTTTTTAACTCATCCCCAGGATTAATATCATCCCTTTTTTTATCAAAAAATCCCCTTATTTTATCTAGAAGAGTCAGATTACTTTTCTCTCTCATCCATCGGTTGAGAATTGCGATATCGATGTCTATTTTTTTGCCGAGTAACTCCTCAATATCCTTTAAAATAAGTCTGACTGACTCATATCCACTTAAGGCAAAACTATCGGGAGAAAAAACCAGGGCTATTTTATCCGCTGCTATTATCCCATTTAAAACAAACTGCCCTAAAAATGGCGGTGTGTCAATGAGAATATGATCATATCTGTTTTTAATAAGAGCAATCTCTTGTGACAAAATATAGTATCTGTCAGGGTATTGATATAAAGCCGGTTCAGCACCAATCAGGTCAAGATGTGAAGGTACCAGATCAATTCCTGATAAGGTTCTAATAATAATATCTGACATGGAAACAGATTCAGAATCAGGGTTTGCCTTTCCCATATAGAGATTATAAATTGAATGGGCAGGAGTATCCGGATGAATTCCAAGTCCAAGCGTTGCACTTGCCTGAGGATCAGTATCCACTATCAAAACTCTGCGACCGGTTTTTGCCAGATAACCTGCAATCTGCAGGCAGGAAGTAGTCTTCCCCGTGCCCCCTTTATGATGAGCAAATGCAATTATTGCGATCCGGATCCCCTCGTATATCGTACATGCAGATATATTTGTATTTAATATTTCCGTTTTCGAAGTGGTGCAGAGAATATTATTCTATGATTCATCATATTGGCCAGCAATGAAATTGCAGCTTTACCTGGCGTTCGTTGTAGGTAAATTGAATGAGTTGATCTTATTGTCTTAACTACATAACCAACCATAATAGATTTTACCAGTCAGTATTTTAAGCAATTATGCCAATAAATCATACTCATGGCCGATTCATCTGTTTTTGAGCTGAGAAAATTTGTAGCTCCTGAAATCGTATATGGTGAAGGAGCACGTTTACTCGCAGGCAGATATTGTTCAATATTTCAGATGAAAAAGGTTCTTCTAGTTACAGATCCAGGGATAATAGATGCAGGTATTACCGGCGATATCGTCAACGTTCTTAAAGAAACTAACATTTCCTACTCAATTTTTTCAGATATTCAGCCCAATCCCCGTGCAGAATCAGTAATGAAAGGAGCAGAACTCTATGAAAAAAACCACTGCACCGGAATACTTGCAGTCGGTGGCGGTTCTGCAATAGATTGTGCTAAAGGAATTGGTATTGTCAGTTCTAACCGGCGTCATATCCTTGAGTTTGAGGGTGTTGATAAGGTGCTCATACCGGCCCCACCACTTATCTGTATACCAACTACATCAGGAAGCAGCGCAGATGTTTCACAGTTTGCAATCATATCTGACAGAGAACGAAAAGTAAAGGTTGCTATCATTTCAAAGGCGCTGGTTCCGGATGTCGCTCTCATCGACCCGGTCACCCTTTTAACATTAAGTCATGAATTAACACAAAATACTGTGCTAGATGCTTTGACTCATGCTATAGAAGCATATGTTTCCAATGCTCACTCATCTATTACCGATATCCATGCACAGGAAGCAATCCGACTTATTGTTAAATATCTTCCGTATGCTATTTTGGAGCCGATGAACCTTACCTATCGCACTTATACCATGCTTGCCAGTATGCATGCAGGACTCGCATTTTCAAATGCAAGCCTTGGTGCAGTTCATGCTATGGCACACAGTCTGGGTGGATTTCTGGATCTTCCTCATGGAATGTGCAATGCTCTCCTGCTCCCTGCTGTAATCAGATATAACTATTCAGGTGCACCTGAGCGGTATGATATGATAGCCTCTCTGTTTGGATCTTCAATATCTGACATTTCTCCTGAAAACCGGATGGATGTTCTTATCCAAAAAATTGTTGAATTTTATAATCAAATTGGGTTTTCAGGATGTTTAAGCGATATTGGTGTGAATAGCAGTCAGATTGCTCAGTTAACCCAGAAAGCGATGAATGATGCCTGCATGGTAACGAATCCAAGAAAACCTGAAATAGGGGATATTAAGGCAATTTATGAATCAGCACTCTGATAATCAGGATGATAAGAATCTGAGAGATGGGATCATCGGTCTTGGTTCTCTTTCACATCAAAAAAGTTATTATCCTGAGCTTAAACAGAAAATAGCCGACCTTGAGAGATTCAGGACATTGCTAGATGAGACAGCAGATGCGATTTTTCTGGTCTGTGTCAGTTCAGGAATCTGTATTGATGTAAACCGTGCTGCAACTACACTTACCGGCTATACAACAGAAGTGCTACTTCGTAAAGATATAAGGTATTTACTGACTTCAGATTCTCGTGATTATTTTGTGGAAATTACGCATTCCAATAATAAGACCGGAGCCCCCTTCGCTATAAGAAGTGAAGTCAGTATTCTGACTGCTGATAATCAGGAGATTCCTGTTGAGATTACAGTTCGGGAAGTAACTTTAACAGATGAATCATACTATGTTGTTGTAGCCCGCGATATTTCTGACCGGAAAAAAACAGAATCTGAACTTGAGCAGTATCGTCTTCATCTTGAGGAGATGGTTGCAGAACGCAATGAAGAACTCATTGTAGCAAATCAGGAACTACTTTATGAAGTCAGATCTCGTATCAAGGCTGAGGAAAATCTTGAAGAAGAGAAAGAACGACTTGAAATAACACTTAAATCAATTGGTGATGCAGTAATCACCACTGATATTCTTGGTACTATTACGTATGTGAATAATGCTGCTGAAAAGATGCTTGGGTACCGTATTTTTACAGGAGAGACAAAAAAACTCTCTGAAATTTTGATGATATCCAGGGATGATAAAGAAATTGAACCGGGTAATCTTATTCATCAGGCAATCGCATCGGGAAGGACTATTATTATTGATGATGTTATAGGAATATTTCGGCATAGCATAAAAAAAATAATTGCAATAATCATTTCACCAATTGTGCAGTCTTCCAGGATTAGCGGCGCTGTTATTGTTATCAGGGACATAACTGAACGTATACGTCTTACTGAAGAAATACAAAAACACGAACGTCTTGAGTCACTTGGGGTTCTGGCGGGAGGAATTGCTCATGATTTTAACAATATTCTCACTGCAATCCTTGCAAACATCTCTCTCTCTATTGAACTTTTAGAGGAAGATGCACCTGCAGCAGAGAGAATGAGAGAGGCTGAACGAGCAACATTTCGTGCAAAAGGTCTGACACAACAACTTCTCACGTTTTCAAAAGGTGGAGCACCGATTCGTGAATGTTCACAAATTGAGAACCTTATCAAAGAGACTGCCGGATTTGCGGCAAGTGGATCAAATGTACAACTGATGTATGATTTTTCTGATAGTCCCGCATTGGTTGACATCGACAAAGGGCAAATAAGTCAGGTTATTCAGAATCTTGTATTGAACGCTCAGCAGGCAATGCCGGATGGTGGCCGGATAATAATTACCGCCCATAATGCTGTAGTAGGAATGGATCATATTCAGGGCTTATCTCTTGGAAAATATGTCCGCATAACAGTGACTGATGAAGGGCAAGGCATCCCGCATAATGCAATCCCTCATATTTTTGAGCCTTATTTTTCGACAAAAGAGACTGGAAACGGTTTGGGACTTACCAGCTCGATGTTCATTCTGAAAAAACATCAGGGGACTATTGAAGTAACTTCAGAGCCTGGCATGGGGACAACATTTATTCTATGGCTTCCTGCATGTAAGGAGTCGGATCATGTTGCATCAGAAACTGTTGATATAAAACCTATTGAGCGAGCAGGGTATGCTCTTCTTATGGATGATGAAGAGAGTATCCTGACGGTTGTTTCAACACTCCTTAAACGTTCCGGATGGGAAGTTACGTGTGCTCATAATGGGGACGAAGCGGTCAGGGCATATGCAGATGCTATGAAAGAGGGCAGACCTTATGATGTTGTCATTATGGACCTGGTAATTCCAGGAGGTATGGGGGGAAAGGAGGCTATTCGGGCCATAAAAGATATTGATCCTGATGTCTTTGCTATTGTTTCGAGTGGATATTCTAATGATCCGGTTATGGCTGATCCTACTCAATACGGTTTTTCCCGGGTTCTTCCAAAGCCCTATAAAATTAAAGATCTTCTGGCAATTATTCATCATTAACAATCGTATTTCAATTATAAATGACCATGAAAGATTTATCTGCCTCATCATCGGGTTTAGATATCATGACCGGACTTGCACCAATTATTACCCCCGAGTGCAGAGTTCTGATTTTGGGAAGTTTTCCGTCTTCAATATCACTTTCTATCGGTGAGTATTATGCAAATCCCAGAAATGATTTCTGGAAAATTATGGAGGAGATTTTTTCAATTCCTCATTTTTTAGCATATGATGACCGCGTTTCAGCGTTGGTTTCCTGCCGGTGTGGTCTATGGGATGTAATATCCCGGTGCAGAAGAGTGGGAAGTGCAGATAATACAATCAGGGACATTCAATCGTCTCCAATAGGAGATCTTCTAACGAGATATCCTTCAGTTCAGACAATAGTATGTAATGGAAGGAAAGCTGAAGCAGGAATTACTGCCGCATTATCTATCCCTGAAGGAGCTGAATATGAAAAAATACCCTGGAACAGAAAAATAGTCTATTTTCCATCAACCAGCCCTGCACATGCAATACCCTTTAAACAAAAACTTGCAGAATGGAAGAAAATACGAGATTTTGTACTTTAATCATCCTAATTGTTTCGATTCTTCTCTTATCCTGATTATTCCATCACTATTCGGTGCACAAGAGACATTATTGTGGGTTTTTTATCCTTTATTGTCCGTGATTGAAAAGGAGACATAAATGCCGGGGGAGCATTGTACATCTCTTCGTTCATCCGACTAGAAATTTCGTCAAATATTCGTTTATATGCAGTGCAATGAGGGTCTACTCCAATAATCTCTCCCTGACCTGGAGCAATTGCATTATATGGGCACCCTCCTCTGCAATATTTGATATGACTACAGTCTTTACATGCCTCATCAACATATTCTTTAAACTGGTGCATTTTTTTCCAGGCATCTGATTGTTTAAGATCTTCTTCATCTGGGTTGTCAAATACTGACCCCATTACATATTCATCCATTCCTACAAACCGGTAACACGGGTAAATGCTTCCATCCGGTCCGATAGCATAGGTATTTCCCATACAATCAGCAAATGTGCAGACACTCCCTCTACGGGTAAACACACACCGGCAGAGATCATGTATGTTCATGATATCAATATCAGGATAAAAAAGAGCCTTATCAAGAAGATATACTAGTAATTCTCCGTATTCTTCCGGAGGAAGAGCCCATTGCTGCGGGTCGTCACTGCGAAGAGAAGGAAGGGCAGGGTGAAGTTTCAACGTAAACCCATTATCCCTGAAAAAATCAACAATTTCCTCTTTTGATTTCACTGAGGAGTTTGTGAATGTGCAGATAAATCTGACATCAAGACCGTGAGATTTTGCTATTTTGTATCCCGCTATGGTCTTTTCAAAATATCCGACACCTCGCTGGTTATTTGTTATGTGTACCGGGCCGTCAATACTTGATCCGATGGGAATATTATATGAAGCAAAGATATCTGCAATCTCATCGGTCATTTTCCATAAATTTGTCTGGATTGCAAACGAGGGCGTATTGCCGATAAGTTCCTTAGTAATGAGTGGAAGAGCTTCCCGGTAGAATTCGGGTCCTGCAAGAAGTGGTTCACCACCATGAAAGGTAATAGTAACTGGATCACTACGAAATCCTTTTAGCCAGGATATCGTGGATTTGAGGGTATTACTATTCATTATTGGGGAGTCTTCTTCAGAGCTCCAACAATATTTACACTGTCCCGGACAACCCAGGGTTGGGATTATCATGATATGGAACGGGGTCTTCATCTATTATTGTATGAACCGGATCTACCATATGATTACCTGATTGTGAGTAGCATATCGATGAAGAAATCCCCAATCAGTATTTATAAAGGATAAGGGAATAAGATGTCATTCATTATCTGGCGGTTAATCTGAAATAAACTTAAAAAATAGTTATGAGACTTTCTCCCTATTGATCTGCATTCGTGCGATTTCATCTCGTAATGAACTTATATTGCGCAACACAATCAGAACAGATGATATAAGTCCGTTTTGATCTTTTTGAGGGATGTACGAGGTATCCATGAGAAGATCTACTCCTTCATATACACAAGGAAAAAGTTCATGAATCGGAACTCCTGATAAGAATGCAGGTTTAAACCTATCACAATCGGGAATAATCTGACGGATCTTTGGAACTGCCCTGATATGAGAGCCTATCATCGTTTCAGGATCTGCATTAACCAGACGACCCATTGACTGGTTTACATAGAGAATGATGCCGTCACGATTTATGACAACAATATTATCTAAAGCGTTCTCTGCAATTCCCCTGAATAATTTTTCCTCATCCCTGATCTTTGCTTCCCCTTCACGTAGGAAGGTAATATCGCGGAGTGACTGAATTGCTCCTGCAATAACTCCAGTCTCATCATACCATGGAGAAGCTTTGACCCAGTATACACATCTGCTTCCATCCTGCCTGTATGCAACAGTTTCCGCAGTTAATGATTCCACTTCCTGCTCAAGTTTTTCAAAGAAACCATAGATTGTCGGGTCATGTCTGTTAAAAATCAGATCTGCCAGAACCGGTCGGTTATACCCATAAATTGATGGTTTAAATTCATCAATACATCTTCCTAATGTAGTGCTAGATAAAAGGCCGGTCATCACCTCCATCTGATGATTCCACATAATTACCTCCCTCTTTTTATCAATAGCAAAGGAAGGATCAGGGAGGTGATCTAATATTACTCTGAGTTGCTGATGAGATCGGGAAATCTGCCTTTCACGTAAAATTAGATCTGTGATTTCGATACCGGCAAGAATGATAATCCGGTTTTTTTCATTCTTTTTAATAGCAATTAGATTCCAGGAAAAGACCTGTGCTGATACATTATCTGAAATTATAATCGGTGATTCCCAATGAGTATAATTAATTACTCCCTGAATAACCTGATTTATTTTTTCATGAATACCTTCATCCTGCTCATTTCTCTGTGGAAACAATGTATACAATGATATGCGTGGCTCCTGTTCTCCATCAATTAGGCCGGCATTTTCTGAGGCATAATGATTACAAAACACTATCTTCCCAGAATTATTGACCTTCATTATTATAGCCTGTACATTCTGAAGCATGTAACGAATTGCCCGCTCACGTCCGGATAATTCCCTGACTGTGGATTTAGCTTTCTTTAAATCCTGTGAATAATCCAGATATATTCGTGACAATTCAGATTTAAATTCCTCTTCCAAATTATGACTTTTCACATGGCATCCGGAGATTTCAGTTACATCTGATATTATACAGGCAACGCCATGAGAGGAATCAGAAAATGTAAGGGGCACAACTTTATATTGGATTTGTCGGATATCCCCATCAGAAAAGAGTTGGAATTCTCCATCAAGAGGCTTGTCCGGAGGACAGCATAGTATCTGAAGAAGTTCTTCGGGTAGTTTTGAAGACAGCGAAGTATACGATAAAATCTCCCCTGAAAGAACAGTATCTGATGTCCTGCAGATATTCCCAAATGCCGGGTTAACCTCGCGAATTCTTCCGCCCGAATCTAAAATAAGTACCCCTTCAGTTAATAATGTGAGAATCTCTCCACTTTGTATCCTGGAAGATACACGATAAATTTTTGCCGGACCAAGAGGTCTTCTCTCTGCTCTTCCGGCGTGATACAATGATTCAAGATATCTTGCAGCTGTGGTTCTGGAGATATTTAGCAGACGAGAGACATCTTCAATGGTTAATCCTTCATTATGTTCTGAAAGGGTAGTAAATATCAATTCTTCCTGGTTTCTCAGGGACAATATAATCCTCAGTAATAGAAAAGGCTCTTATGAGAATATATGATTAATGGTACTATATTCCAGCTATTTACTGTATGTGATTATTGAAAGTATAAATGTTTAAATATTATTAAGCCATTATTATCAATAGTTCAGGATTGAGACTGGTACCTTTTCAAAACCATCCCTTCCCTGATATCGTTACCCCGGTATTACCCCTACTACCGGGATTATAATGCCCATGCTCAGGAGGTGACTTATGAAAGATCAATACATTACTGACATTACTCGGATTCCATTCTTTCAGACACTGAAAGAGGGAGAACAGGAATTACTTAAGCAGGTTGTTACCCGGTTTCCCTTTAAGGCAACAAAACATTATCTGTCATTGATAGATTGGAATAATCCGTATGACCCCTTAAAAAGAATAATATTCCCTGATCCACGGGAACTGGATTTAAGTGGATGCTATGATCCCTCTCGTGAAGAACAATATACTGTTCAGCACGGACTACAGCATAAATATAAAGAAACTGCTCTGTTATTGCTATCTGATGAATGTTCTGGTATTTGCAGGTTCTGTTTTAGAAAACGGTTGTTTATGGACTGTCCACGCCAGACTGTTAAGGATTATTCCCTGACTCTTGAATATGTCAGAGATCATCCTGAAATTACTGATGTTCTCTTAACTGGTGGGGATCCACTCATTTTGTCAACTTCTCGTCTTGCGGCAGTAATTCATGAGATCCGAGAAATCGACCATATAAATGTTATTCGAATAGGGACTAAAACCCTTGCATATAATCCATATCGGATATCAGAAGATGAAACTCTCATAAACCTGATTAAATCTGCCTGTACACCTCATAAAAAAGTATATATAATGGCTCATTTCAATCATCCTGCTGAACTTTCAAAAGAAACATTGAAAGCTATATATATGCTTCAACAGGCAGGAGCCATTATTGTTAATCAGACTCCGATAATTGATGGAGTAAACGCTGATCCTAAGGTTCTGACAAATTTATTTAATTCATTATCTGCTATAGGAGTTTCACCATATTACGTATTTCAGTGCAGACCAACTATTGGAAATCATATTTTTACAGTTCCGGTAGAACAATCATATCAGATACTACAATCTGCATATAAGGATTGCAGTGGTCTTGCAAAAAGAGCACGATTTATCATGTCACACAGTACTGGAAAAATTGAGGTCATCGGCCAGAACAGCCATAATATCTTTATGCGATACCATCAGGCTGCAGATCCTGATAATTATCATAAAGTCTTCATCGCTCAGACAAATCCTGAAGCCCGGTGGTTTGATGATTATAAACCTTTTACCCCTGGAACAAACCCTATTCGTGAATGGCTTTTTGAAGGAGATCCGGCAAGTTCCCCAGGTGCAGTTATCATTTGATATAAATATAAATTTTCATTTGATTGTTGTTTAATTTTTTCTCATAATTTTTGTATATGAAAAATTTACTCATTCGATCTACTGAGGCCATCCAATAAGATCCATAAAGTTCAGATCTGGTAATACTCTGATCATAATCAGAACAGATTTCTCTGATCTGTATCATACCATTACACACAATGGCAGATATGGTTCCGGATAAACTCCCAAGAAGAGCCAGTAAGGGGGAAGTGCGAACTTTTGAGTTTTTGCAGAAATTACCGGACGATTACATTGCTTATTATGAACCTTTAATCTCAAATCGAAGACCTGATTTTATTCTCATAGGGCCCGATATCGGTGTTTTGGTAATCGAAGTAAAAGGATGGTATATCGGAGATATTCTTCAGGCTAACGATGCTGAAGTCACTATTGATGATGAAGTTCCAAGGATTGAGAGCCATCCCTTGGCTCAGGCAAGAGAATATATGTGGAAACTCTCACGTGAGTGTCAGCATAATCCACTTTTTAATCAGCTCATTAATAGTGAGGGTAAGTATAAAGGGAAATTTATTTTTCCCTTTGGTCATATGGTTATTTTATCAAACATTTCTCATGATCAACTTAAAAAAAATCCACATGGAGATCTGTCTCAGGTGTTCCGCGATGTTAATACTATTACTCGTGATAAATTGATTCAGCTCGAAAACGCTACTTCTGAAGAAATAAAACACGAAATTATTAACCACTTTGATCCTTTCTGGAAATTTAAACCCTTAAATCCGGATCAAATTAATATAATCCGGGCAGTAATTCATCCAGAAATCCGGGTAAATCCATTAGTAAATCAAGTTCACAAAGAAATTATTGATTTCAATAAGGAAAACCAGAACCTGAAAATATTAGATCTTCGCCAGGAACGGTATGCTCAGAAAATCGGGGACGGACATCGTATTATCTATGGGGTCGCAGGGTCTGGAAAAACTATTATTCTCATGCGGAAAGCTAAAATTCTGCATGAAGAAGAGACAGAATTTAAAATATTAGTTCTTTGTTACAATGTTATGTTAAGTGAAGTATTTAAAAGAGAATTTCCTAAAGAGGAATACCCCCGTATAGATGTGTATCACTTTGACGGATGGGCTAAGAAGAATGGCGTAAAGCGTTATTTTGATGAACCGGTTGAGACCGATGAAGAACTTGGTGAGCGATTCTACTCAATTCTCAAATCAAAAAGTGGTGATTATCGCACATATGATGCGATATTAATTGATGAAGGACAAGATTTCCCTCATATATGGTTTTCATGCGTTTTATCAGCATTGAAAGATCCAAATGAAGGAGATTTACTTATTGTTCTTGATGAAAATCAGTCAATTAAGCAGAAGCGATCATATAGCTGGAAAAATATCGGAATAAATGTCCAGGGGGGTAACAGATCCAGTCATGTTAAATTGGGTCTTGATAAGAATTATCGGAACACCAGACAGATTTTGGAATTAGCTCACAATTTTGCGATCCTTAATGAGAATAAATCATCTGATGAATTTAAGGTTATTCCTTCCTGTGCAAGACGAGAAGGGTTTAAACCATTATTGGTTCACTGTTCGGATCATTTGGATGAAGCTCATAGGGTAGTACAATACGTTAAAAAATTAGTTAGTACTGAAAAATATTGTGATACTCAACCTTATGGACTTCGACCGGATGAAATAGGAATATTATATCCACGTTCAAATCAGGATGATAAAAAAATAATCAGATGGATTATGAATAGTATTAAGGAATTTGCACCATGTTTGTGGTTAAGTGAAAATGCCGAAGCCAGGACAAAAATAAAAGATCCCGGCGTTAAGATACAGACCGTTGCATCATCAAAAGGACTTCAGTATCGAATAGTTATACTTCTATTTTCTGGTTCACTTCCCATGAGTTCGTATGACCCGGTTATTATTGAAAAAGATAAAAAACTTATGTATGTGGCCCTGACTCGTCCTGAAGATTTTTTAATAGTATTGTATTCTACACCTTCTCCGTTTATTGAAATAATGAGAAATTCTCATTCTGTGCTTTTGGTAAATGAATAGTTATTTCAATCAACAATTTTTTTGTATTGACCATAATAAAAAATTGAAATATCGATGATAAATTCGGGATACGTGAAAAAATATTGTCGTATATTCAGGCACAATGTATTTAGTGTATGGAAACATCTGAATGCTGAAATTTTTAATTGTCTTGTCAACAGTTGCACGAGCAACCTTTATCTGATTTCAAAGCCTAATATATGGGTGCCTCTGAAAAAACTAAAGCACTCCTTACCTCTTGGTGCATTGGTCTCAATAATTAACCGTTCTCATGCCATTTTTCTCAATGAACGATTAAAACCTTATAACTTATCATTTGGGCAGTTTCCGGTCTTTATGTGTCTGCTCAAGCACCCTGATATTATGCAGGAGTCAATGGCCAGACATTTTCACCTCGATAAAGGGACGATTGCACGAACGGTCAGAAAGATGGAAGATGCAGGTTATATATTGCGAAGCGTTGATCCAACCAACCGACGTGCCTTCAGACTTTCTCTTACCGAGAAGGGGATTCATATAGCTCCGGAAATTATGGCGATTGATCGCATATGGCAGGAGACAGTATGTGCAGGTCTCTCTGATTCAGAGCGGCAATCATTCCTTTCACTACTCCATCAGGTTACCAGTGATAGCCTCATTGCCATAGAAATTCTTGAGAGGGAATCATGCAACGTGATAAATCCCTAATTGATCCAGAGCAGGACCGAATGTTAAAACCAGAAACTATCGGTGTCTCTCTCCTTCTTGGTGAACCAGAAAAAGCCATCCGGATATTATCTATACCAATGATCATTGCGATGGTCATTTACTCAACATACAATATTGTTAACGCAATCTGGGTGGCCGGACTTGGATCAGATGCACTTGCAGCGATTGGGTTTATAACCCCATTGTTTCTTGTAATTGTCGGTCTTGGAAATGGTTTAGGTGCTGGAACTGCATCTGCCATAGCTCGGAAAATTGGGGCAAAAGACCATGAAGGGGCGAATAATACTGCAGTTCATGCCATCCTTATAACAATCGGAATTTCAATTATTGTCACGATACCGCTTGTTTTATATGCAACTCAGATTGCCTCACTATTTGGAGCAGGGGATACAGCAGAGCTCGCGGGAGAGTACGGTCGTATTATATTTGCAGCTACAATTCTACTTCTGCTAACCAATGTTCTCTCAGCAATACTTCGTTCTGAAGGAGATACCAAACGGACGATGTATATCATGACTGCCTCAGCGATCATGAATATCATTCTGGACCCACTCCTGATTTATACGGCAGGTATGGGAATTTCAGGAGCTGCATGGGGAATGGTTATTTCTCAGGTGTTTGTGATTATTGTTTTGATGTACTGGTTTTTCATAAAGAAGAATACCTTTGTTACTCTATCAAAAAAATCTTTTAATTACAAAAAGAGTACTATTCAGGATATTCTTGGAGTGGGGATCCCGGCAAGTTTTGAATTTTTCCTGATGTCTCTTCTTGCAATAATCATAAACGGATTACTTGTTGTAGTGGCAGGTACTGATGCAGTTGCAGTGTATGCAGCAGGGTGGAGAGTAGTAATTTTTGCAGTAATACCTCTTGCAGCTATTGGAACTTCCGTAGTTTCGGTTGCAGCTGCAGCTTTTGGTGGCAGGAAGTATGAGAAAATTCCGATTATTCTCAATTATTCAGTTAAAATCGGATTAATAATCGCAATTGCACTGAGTATAATAACCTGGGTATTTTCCCTGCAGATTGCATCGATCTTTACCTATTCAGCTGAAAGTGCACATTTAGCTCCGTCTATTGCAGCATTTCTGGCTACCATGTGTTTTTTTTACCCGTTTGTTCCTCCTGGAATGATGTCTTGTTCTATTTTCCAGGGCCTTGGAAAAGGAATAACTTCACTTACCTTAAACCTCTTTAGAAATCTTGTTTTTATCGCGGTTTTTGCATATGTATTTGGAATTGTAATGGGGTATGGTGAACACGGTATCTGGTGGGGAATCGTTGCAGGTGATATTCTTGGTGGAACGCTTGGATATCTCTGGGTAAGAGTATATTTGTCCAGATTATTAAAATATCAATAATTTTTAGAGAACATTATTGATCCGGATAGAAATCTAAATATGAAAATTATTTTGGGATATTGAAGTAGATTTTCACTTGTTTTTGCTTTGACTCTTTTTATCCTTAATTCTTTTTGTATTGCAGGGGTCAGATAAACCACCTTTGCTGACTAATTATTAAATCAAGGATAAAAAAGTGCTCATTTATTGAAAGAGCATTATTATAAAAATGCGAGGAGCCGGATTTGAACCGGCGAACTTCTACAAGAATAGGCCCTGAACCTATCGCCTTTGACCTGGCTCGGCGATCCTCGCGCCATTACAGGTTATCTCTTCTCTTATATTAAGGGTTGGGATAAATCAGGAAAAATCCTGATATTTTGGTTTATTGTGATTCGGAATATCGCTTCTCTTCCCGCTCACGCAATTCTGCACGCTTAATTTTTCCAGACAATGTTTTTGGGAGTTCTTCAACATATTCTATTATGCGGGGATATTTATACGGAGCAGTAACCCGTTTTACATGTTTTTGAATCTCTTTTGTCAATTGTTCAGATGGCTCATATCCCGGTTTTAGAATAATAAACGCTTTTACCAGAAGTCCACGGAGCGGATCTGGAGATCCGACAACTGCAGATTCCTGAACTGCTACATGTTCCTGCAAAGCACTTTCTACCTCAAACGGACCAATCCGGTATCCCGAACTTTTTATAACATCATCATCCCGTCCAACAAACCAGAAATAACCGTCTTCATCCATATAGGCCTTATCTCCGGTATAATAAAATCCGCCTTTGAATGATTCTGCATTTGCTTCCGGATTTTCCAGGTACTCTGTAAAAAGACCAACCGGTCTTGGATTAAGCCCTATCGCAATCCGTCCTTCAATACCTGATTCAACAGGTCTGCCATCATCATCATGAAGCTCTATCTTCCATCCAGGCGATGGTTTTCCCATTGACCCTGGTTTATGAGCCATACATGGGAATGTTGCGACACAAGCACAGGTTTCACTCTGTCCATATCCTTCATAGATAGAAAGGCCAATCTCTTCTTTCCATATTCTGATAACTTCTGGGTTAAGTGGTTCACCTGCAGAGACACAATGGCGAAGTGATCTCAGATCATACTTTGCAAGGTCAGCAATGATAAGCATCCGATAGATAGTTGGGGGACAGCAGAATGTGGTTATTTCATATTTTTCAATGAGAGGGAGTAATTCGGTTGCTTTAAATTTTCCTCTGGCATCGTATACAAAAATACATGCCCCTTCAATCCACTGACCAAAAATCTTTCCCCAGGCACATTTTGCCCATCCGGTATCTGATGAGGTAAAATGAAGATCATTTGCATAAAGATCCTGCCAGAGGCGTGCAGTGACGATGTGACCAAGTGGATAAGAATGGTTATGCAGCACCATCTTTGGCTCGCCTGTGGTTCCGGAGGTGAAATAAATGAGCATCGGATCAGATGCATGAGTTTTCTGGGCAAACGGCATACTAATTGCAGATCTGGATACCGGTGCAGGATAGTAGAGTTCGTACTGATAACTAATCCAGTTCGGAAGCTCAGCATCGATAAGCATCCGTTGCTTAAGTGATGGACAGAACCTGCAGATTTTTTCTACTTTTTCTGCGTTTTCGCTATCAGTAATAATTAAACTAAACTTACCTGCATTGATTCGATACTGCAGATCTTTATGCGTGAGCATTGTTGGAGACGGGCAGACAACCGCACCAAGTTTTATAAGAGCGATTACAAATATCCACCAATCCGGAACTCTATGGAGCATGAGCATAACATGGTCTCCTTTTTTGATTCCGTATTTAATTAGGATATTAGCTGCTTCTACCGAAAGATTACGAAGATCACGGAAGGTGTATTTTTTCTCAACACCTTCCTGGTTTACCCAAATCATCGCAAGTTTGTTTCGATCAAGTTCAGCCCACCGGTCAATGACATCATACCCGAAGTTATAGAATTCAGGAACATCTATGGTAAAGTCACGGACCGTATCTTCGTAAGAAATCATCCGGTGCGGTATCTCCTGCTTCATAAATAACAGAATTGTTTAGGATCCAGCAGATAAGATACTATCAGAGCACCAGATAAAAAAAGCGGGAAATTTTTACATATATCGAGTTATAAATGGGATCTTCGCACATGATAATCCCTTGATATTACCTGCCATAAATTCATTGAAGTGGCTGATTATGCCTCATTCACCATTAGTATTATGATATTTCAACAACCATGATATTTGAATGGAAGAGAAGCAATACGCATCCCTTAAGATTGAAAATATCGTAGCGTCAGGATCCATCGCAGATTTCATAGATCTTGATATCATTTCAAATAAAATCGAAAATTGTGAATTAAATACAAAAAGGTTTCCTGGTGCAGTATACCGAATAGAAACCCCAAAAATTGCTTCACTTATTTTCTCATCAGGAAAAGTGGTCCTGACCGGAATTCGAAGCCCTGAATCCCTCGATGTCGGCCTTAAAATTATTCTTGATAAGATGAGCGAGGCAGGTATTGAATGTTATAATGAACCACGGGTAGCAATCACAAATATGGTGTGTTCTTATGATATCGGAAATAAAATCAATCTGAATAAAGTGGTCATGACGTTAAGTCTTGAAAATATTGAGTATGAGCCGGAACAATTCCCAGGACTTGTATATCGTATTGCAGATCCAAAGATTGTTGCTCTTCTTTTTTCATCAGGTAAAATAATCCTTACCGGTGGGAAGAATATGGAAGATATCAAACGCGGACTGCAATTTCTCGAACAGAAACTCGGCAGTATAATGTGATGAATAATCATTCATCAATTTTTTCCTTTTTTATTGCCAGAACCGGTGAGTTCGTATAAAATTTCGTTCTGCTTTCAGGATTTCCCGATATAAAGAATCCCCGTCAGTGCAGGTTGCAAGGATTCGCGATGCTGTATCAGGGCCTACTCCTTTTGCTGCAAGTACAAGAATTGCTTTTTTTCCTCCTGAAAGAACAATATTTGCGTTTTTTATTAGTCTTCGTTCAATTTCTTTCTCTTCTTTGGTTTTTGTCTTTTTATTAGCTATTCCATACTGTTCCTCCTCATATGGTTTAAGTGCTGCAATAAGCCGGGCTTTGCAGTTTCCACATATCGGGTGATCGGGTGATCGTTCAACCACTGTCCGGACTTTCCATTTGCGACAATTCATACATGCAAGTATTACTTCCTGTCGTGCCAGTCTGTGTCTGATTGTCGCAATAACTGCCTGATCAGCAGTTGGTGGAGGAATCTGATCTCGCGAGGAAAAGATACCAGATGCACCTATTATGCTCGGAGGTGCGAGAACAAGAGTAATCTCTCCGGTTTTTAATGCTACGATAATCTCTGCAGCACGTGTTATATCAATATATCGGGAGAATAATTCCCGGTATGTTTCATTATGGATAGCAGGCATTGAAACGAGATCAGATAAACGATGCAGACTGAGCCGTTCATAATCTGCATCTGCATCTATTGCACCAAATTTTTTCGCTACCTGAACCAGTTTCCACTTGAAAAGTGATGTTCGTTTTAAAGCAACTTCAAGAATGGCATGAAGATACTGAGGCTCTAACCCTTCAATAATCTCCCGTATATCGCCGGCAGTCACTTCCTTTGGGAGACGAAGGAGAATTCTGTATGCATCAAGTTCAATACCTACTGTTGTTCCCCATCTGGCTGATGCAAGAATAGAAATAACTCTGCCGAAGCCTTCATTAGCTTTATGACCTGCACAAAGATTAATAACAACCCCTTCAGGAATAGATTCAATTGTGATTACCCGGTCTGTTGGAATTATTCCACGGTTCGTTTCTACAGCTTCAAGATATGAGGTAAGATATCTGATAATAGTCAGATCTGATGAATAATCTTTAAACTGACGGGATCTTCTAAGTGCTCCAACTTCTCTTGCTATTTCGAATGGGACTGGTATTTGTTCACCTTCAAAAGAAGGGATTTCTCCTTCAGCACTTTTTGCCGGTTCAACAGTGATCTTTCCATCTTCTAATTCAAGAACTCTCCAGAGGTTTCCTCTTGCTATAAAACTGCACCAGTATGAAGGTATGTTACAACAAATGATTCATCAAGAGATCCGACCGTTCTGCGCGATACGATATCGAAGAAAGGATATTTTCGCTCATCAGGAATCATAGAAAGATTATTTGAAAGATATTTTCTTGCTCTTGCGGTGGTTATTATTTTTTCTCCATCAGGTCTGATAATATAGTGTTCAGTGAGCTGATTGATTATCTGAGGAACCATTCTTTGTGCATCAGAACATATTGCTGATCCTGAGAGAATTGTAATAATTTTTTCAACAGTAATTTCCCCATATTCTACTGCCAGAGCTGCAATCTGGTTTGCAATAACATCTCCGGCATTATAAGGAGGCATAACTTCTTCCACATGTCCGGCAAGTGCCCGCCTGGCAACTACCAATGACTCGATTAGATCATCAAATCCCCCGGCAATAATTGTTCCACGAGAAATGCGTCCGATATGATGGCCAGCTCTTCCTATCCGTTGGATGAGCCGGCTCACTTCACGAGGAGAACCAAACTGAATTACGTGATCTACATGACCGATATCAATACCAAGTTCCATTGAGGATGTACAGATAAGTGCCCTCAAATCTCCGCGTTTGAATCGCTCTTCTGCTTCAATTCTCACTTCCCTTGACAAAGATCCATGATGAACATCAACTCCTCCGTCCTTGGTAAGTTCGTGACCTAGAGATTCTGCAGTGGATCGAGTATTTACAAAAATCAGAGTTGGAGGTCCATCCTTGATAAGGCTCCTTATACGTCCGGTCTGGTTTTTGAATTGTTCTCCTGAAAGTTCAACATTTATTACGATATATTTTGTTACAGGAACTTCAACAATAGAAAAGTCTCGTTTTCCTGTCATAAACCTTGCTACTTCTTCCGGATTTCCAACGGTTGCAGAGAGACCGATTCTTTGGAACTCTCCGGCATAACTGACCAGTCGTTCAAGTCCGACACTCAATTGAGCGCCTCGTTTTGTCCCGGCAATATCGTGGATCTCGTCAAGAATTACAAACCTCACCTGACGAAGATGCTCACGAAGCCGGCTTCCCATAAAAATCGCCTGCAATGTTTCCGGAGTAGTAACAAGAAGATCAGGAGGTGTAAGTGTCTGCTTTCTCCGTTCACTCTGAGTCGTATCTCCATGTCTGACTCCGACAGTAAACCCAAGCCGTTCGCACCACCATTCCATCCTCCTGAGAATATCCCGATTCAAAGATCTTAGTGGTGTAATATAAAGAGTAGTAAACCCAGGGCCATGTTCCATTTTGGAGGTTAGCATATGGTTAAAGACCGGAATCATTGCACTTTCAGTCTTACCCGTCCCTGTGGGGGCGATGAGAAGGAGGTGTTTTCCAAATAAAACCAGGGGAATTGCCTGCTGCTGTACTTCGGAAAAATCGTCAAATCCACGTTCTTTAATGCATTCAAGGATACGAGGATCAAGAACTGATTTTCGGGTCATATCTCATCAGCGAGAGGAGGTCACTGGCGTAGGTACCATCTGCAAGAAGGCATTCAGCAGTATCTGTTACAAGTGCTCTGGATATTGGAGAGAAGGGTGCTCGAAATGTTTTCTCCACCCCATATCCGGAAAATTCATTAAATGCAGGAATAAGAAGTGTCCGCGTCTTTTTTTCTATAGGGTGAACTTCAAAGAGCTCGTTTTTAAGCTCGGCCAGGATATAACAAGGGGACCTGAGTGCAACTCCTACTTCATCGAAAAGTTGCAAAGCCGGGTGGTGATGACCGGCAATAATCAGGTGGCCGGCAAGAGAAGGGTCTGGTTTCATATGGCCGTGAAAAAATCCGAGCCCATCCAGGATAGAGCCTTCTTTTGGGAGTATTTCATCAGAATGTAGGAATTCTTCGATACCTGTATCATGATTTCCCGGGGTTACTTTAAGGATAGCCTTATTTCTGATGCTAGAAAAAAGAGATGGGAGTTCACGTAATTCCTGCCATGATGTTCCCGGTACCCGATGCTTGACATCACCAAGGAGAAGGACAATATCAGGTGCAGCATCTTTAACAATAGTGAGGAGTCGTGCTATCCGCTCCGGCCCCCTGCTCTGCAGATGTATCCCATGAAGTCTTAAATCAGACTCTATGCCCATATGAATATCTGCAATAACCAGTATTCGCATCTCACCAGTTATCTGAAGCGCCGGGCCGGATGGAAGATATTCAATATTCATGTATCATAATATTTTTATAAAACCTGCCGCGGGTTGATATAGTTCATCTTCTGTTATCAGGACTCTGATACTATCAAGAAGTATTGATTCCGAAATTCCTGCTTTTTGTGCAAAAGTTATTAATTCCTGAATAGACACTCCCTTCGGGCCTGAATGTTGCCTGATAAGGTTGATTATTCGCGCGCCCGTGTCATCAATTTTATATTCCTCTTTAGTTTCTTCAGTATTGTCACCAGCGACAGGTTTATCCAGAATATGGTTTAAGGCCTTTTCCACCATGCCAGCAAGAAATTTCAATTGTTTGTTACTGGTTTTATAATTACTAATCGCTTTTTTCTGATCTTCAGTGCCTTCATTTCCTGAAATAACAGTGCACACAGATTTAAGGCGGTCAAGTGTCCGTTCAGCAGTCCATATAATCCATCGGTCACGGTCTGACCGGTCAGAAGGATGAATTGTTTCGAGAATGAGTCTGAATCCTCCATCTTCTTTATTTGGGTCTGATTCGATTGTTGCAGTTACAGAGATAAATGCAGGAGTAGAAAGAGAATCTATCATCGCTTCTGTTTCAGGATTTCTCGATTTTATATAAAGAACTAAAACTCCGGTGGGATCAGCTATGCGTATCAACCCTCCTCCATTGGCACCCCGGTTAATCTCTGTCAGAGCACCGCATGAGTAGATACGGGATATTCGTTCTCCGGAAGGAATGATGAGTTCAGCATGAAGAGCCCCTTTTGTCTTGATAGTATAATCTGTCTGCTGTAATTCAAGAGCAAAAATCCGTGAATAAGGCGACAGGATATGATCAGATATATCGGATGATTGAATTGCACGTGTTATTGACATGATACTGATAATGCATAATATAAAATATTCATTAGTACTTTGACTTTTACATGATAGATACTTTAGTGCGAAGTATGATGCCGCAGGTGGTCTGCGCCTCAGTCTGGAAAGCCACTTTGTGAACAGGTGAGTTTTATTTTCCATTAGAAACCAGAGGTTAGTATCCGATCGTAAAAACTGATAAAATTATTGTTTTTTTATAAAAAAACCGATAAATTATTAGTTAAATATTTGTGAATAGTAAGTTCTGGCTATCATGGTATTGAGTAAGATAAGTACTTTGTTGTCAGACATGGGTTCTGTTTAGTGCCCATATTGTCTGATTCCTTCGATATCTTTTTAATTCATTGTGATATATATCTGCGTATACATAACTTTTGGACGCGGGTTATTCATATGATGGGGAAAGTTAAGCCAGTATGGTGCCTCGTTCTGAGTGTTCTTCTACTGTCTTGTATGCTGGTTTCAGTATCATGTGCAGAAGAAGGAAATAGAACGGGAGAGGGGGCTACTATAGCCTCCATGCCCCTTTTATTCATTCCGAACGAGGGGCAGTTTGATGACAATGTTTCTTTCCAGGCACAATCGTCGCCTGAACAGGTCATCACGGTATTTCAGAATGGTATCGAGTTCAGCCAGGGCACACCGGATAATGGAACACCCATTGAACCGGTTTTCATGATGCTGGATGGCGCGAACAATGATACTAAGATCATTGGCCTGAACCAGGTAAATGGTACAGCTAATTATTATTACGGATCTGATCCGTCAGCATGGGTTACAGGTGTTGCTCTGAGTGCTGGCATTGAGTATAATGAGATCTATCCAGGTATCAATCTAAGTTTATCCGGAAAGGACGGTATTCTCAAGAGTGAGTTTACTGTTAAACCCGGTATTGATCCATCTGCTATTGTTCTGCAATATCAGGGGCAGGATTCATTGTCAATAAATCAGACAACCGGGGATTTAATTATTAGAACAGCAGGTCGCGACATCATAGATGAAGCACCATTTGCTTATCAGGATATTAACGGTACCCAGGTTACTGTTCCATGTTCATACCTTATTGGAGCTGACGATACCGTTACCTTTACAGTAGGTTCTTACGATACAAAAGTGTCTCTGATTATTGATCCGGTTATGCGATATTCTCTCTACTTTGGTGGGGAAGGGCGTGACCAGGGCAATATGATATCTGTTGATGAAAATGGGTACGCCTATTTTGTCGGAACATCCTGGTCAAATTATCTGAAATATTTTAAAAATCACGATCAGTCAACGCAGATGAGTGCTCAGGGTCTTGCTCCGGGAAGCGTGCAGCCGTACTTTGGCGGCGGTGACAAGGATGCATTCCTCGTTAAGATCAATCCGGATGGTACTGAACTTGTGTATATTACCTATATCGGTGGTTCTGGTACTGATGAAGGAACCGGACTTGTCATAGATGAAGAAGGATATGCATATATTACCGGAGGAACAAATTCGCCTGACTTCCCTGTTAAAAATGCATTCAGGAATAAGATTTCGGGTGGATATGACGCCTGGATTACCAAGCTTGATCCAAATGGACGCGATGTAATCTTTTCGACTTATATCGGAGGAACATCTGACGACTATGGATTTGCAATTGCAATCGATGAGAAGAAAGATATCTTTATTACAGGACAGACCAAGTCCTGGGATTATCCGGTTGTAAACCGATATCAACTCTCACCATTTGGTGGGCTTGCTGATGCCTTTGTAACAAAACTCGTTGCTGATGGTAATTCTATTGTATATTCTAACTTCATCGGTGGCAGTGCCTATGATGCAGGAAGCGCTATTACCGTTGATCCAAACGGGTATGCATGTATTATTGGACAGACTGAGTCACCAAACTTTCCGGTCATTAAACCATATCAGTCTACCCTGAAAGGATCATTTGATGCCTTTGTCACAAAGTTTGATCCTGAAGGTAAGTATCCTGCCGCCTACTCGACATATCTTGGAGGTCGGGATTGGGATGACGGGAAAGGTATAATTGCATATCCGGATGGGCGACTCACGGTTGTTGGAACAACGAAATCATCAGACTTCCCAGCAGTAAACCCGATACAGGGATCACTTCTGGGATTGCAGGATGGATTTTTGACTACCCTTAATCCGGACGGATCCACCCTTACCGAAAGCACTTTCTTTGGTGGTTCCAGGGTTGATTCAATTGCAGGTGTTGCTACGGACAGCAAAAACAATATCTTTATTGTTGGAACAACCGATTCAACTGATCTTCCGGTTACACGTGCATACCAGTCTAAAATGGGCGGGAAATCAGATGTATTCCTGACTAAATTTAATACAGACATTAGTCAGATAGTGTATTGCACTTATCTTGGCGGCTCTGACATTGATGAAGGGAGAGGGATTGCTGTAACCAGTGAAGGTGATGCATATCTGACTGGGTACACTAATTCAATCAACTTCCCTAAGGTCTGGCCTTATCAGCAGAACTTTGGAGATGGAGATCGTGACGCCTTTGTTGCAGTTATATCTGAACATGATATGATCCCGGTAACCGACTTTGTCGGAGTTCCAACCGAAGGAGAAGCACCACTTTCAGTACAGTTTACTGACACGTCACTTGGTATTCCAACTTCCTGGGCCTGGGAATTTGGTGACGGCGCTACTTCAACAGAGCAGGATCCTCTTCATGTTTATGAAACACCAGGAGTATACACTGTATCACTGACCGCTTCAAATATTGTTTCAAGTCAGAAAAAGACAAAAGAGGATTATATTACTGTCATAGAACCAGTAAAACCACCGGTTGCAGACTTTAATGCAAATCCTCAGGAAGGAGTAATACCGCTTTCTGTCAATTTCACAGATGCAACAACCAATGAACCTACTGCATGGTCATGGATATTTGGAGACGGTGGAACTTCACAAGAGCAAAACCCGGTTCACATTTATACTGTAGCAGGAACGTATACCGTAAATCTGACTGCAAGTAATAAAGCAGGTTCATCATCTAAAGAAAAGCCCCAGTATATTAATGCCAAACCTGATATCATCAAACCAGTAGCAGACTTTATTGCAGATCCAACATCAGGTATGGTTCCACTATCAGTGAAATTTACTGATACTTCAAAGAACATCCCAACATCATGGCAATGGAATTTTGGTGATGGTGCAACATCAATCGATCAACATCCGACCCATATTTATACGAAGGAAGGATTGTACTCAGTTACGCTGAATGCAACGAATGCTGCAGGAACGGATAGTATCACAAAACCTGAACTCATTCATGCACAACCATCAGTACTTCCACCTTGTGCAGACTTTGTAGCTGATCCTACCTCAGGATATATTCCTCTGCAGGTTACATTCACCGACCTCTCGCAGAATAATCCAACCGTATGGAAGTGGGAATTTGGTGATGGTGGTTCATCTGCAGATAAGAATCCGGTTCATATCTTCACTGAAGCCGGAACATATTCGGTAACACTGAATGTAAGCAACAGTGCCGGATCAGATCAGATAACTAAGCCAAACTACATTTATGCAAATAAGACTCTCCCGATTGCAGACTTTGAGGCTGTTCCAACAAGTGGAATGGCCCCTCTGACTGTTCAGTTCACTGATCTTTCAATTGGTGATCCTGATCGATGGCTCTGGGACTTTGGTGATAATAACAAATCAGAAGAACAAAATCCATCACATGTTTTTGTAAATCCTGGTGTATACAGTGTTTCTCTAACAGTATGGAATTCAGCAGGTATGGCGCAAAAGATAAAGCCAAACCTCGTTACAGTAAATCCAAGTGTTCTTACTCCGGTTGCAGATTTCACCGGTGCACCAACTAGTGGAATGGCACCACTTATGGTCTCTTTCGTTGACCTGTCACTAAATGGACCAACAAACTGGTCCTGGGGCTTTGGTGATGGAAAAACATCAGTAGAACAGAATCCGACACATGTATATGATACACCTGGGTTATATACTGTTGAACTTTCTGTGAACAACAGTGCTGGAGCTGATAAGAAAATCATTGCAGATTACATCAATGTTACCAGCCCAGGAAGCCCGCCTGATGCACAATTCAGAGGATCACCAACAATCGGAACAGCTCCATTAACAGTAAGTTTCACTGATCTTTCTGTTGGCAATCCTGAGATCTGGATGTGGAACTTTGGCGATGGTTCATCTTCTGAAAACCAACACCCTGAGCACATATATGAGACTCCGGGAGAATATACCGTTAATCTGACTGTTGCCAATGAATTTGGTGATTCAACCGAAGTCAGAGAGAACTATATCAGAGTTCTTGAAAAACCAGTACCATTAAAGGCAGCATTTATGGGTGAGCCGACTTCAGGCATTGCTCCATTAAATGTGAAATTTACTGACCTTTCAACCGGTGGACCTACTTCATGGTTGTGGAACTTTGGTGACGGAGCCAGTGCATCTGAACAGAATCCAAACCATACATATACAGAACCGGGTGTGTACACTGTTTACCTCACCGTTACACGGGGAGAAGACCGGTCTACTGAGATCCGATATGAATATATTACCGTTGCACCAGCCGGAAAACCCCCGGTACCTGACTTTGTAGCCTCACCACTATCAGGTAAGGTACCACTTCCGGTCTCTTTCACAGATCTCTCATCTAACGATCCGACATCATGGAAGTGGGACTTTGGAGATGGAGAAACATCTGCTGAAAGAAACCCGGTGCACATTTACAAGAATGTAGGGACTTATACCGTTTGTCTTGAAGCATCCAACTCATTTGGATCAGCAAAAGCCTGTAAGGAAAACCTGATTACGGTAAATGAAGTACCAAAGGAACCAGCACAATTCTATGGGCATGTCTGGGTTGATGGTGTTCAGGCTCCATGTGATACGATGGTTGAAGCCAGAGGCAGTGGAGTTGAAACAGGAATTTCAGGCAATCCGGTAATTAATGCTGAAGTTGGTAATTATGGTATACCTGACCCGCTTCTCGTACAGGGAACTATTAAAAACGGTGATCCGGTAACCTTCTGGGTAAAAACTCCGGGTTCATCAGATTATGTAAAGGCTGAGTGTTATGAAGTATATGGCCAGGCACAATGGATAGAGTCATACCCATATCGTGGCGGTGACAAGACTCGTCTGGACCTCCGTGTTGGTGGAGAAGGTATTCCTCCAATGCCCGTTCTTCCACACGAGTTCTTTGGTGAAGTAACCTACAATGGTGTTCCTCTTTCTGTCGGTTCAATCCTTACAGTAAAAGGCGATAATATCATTGAAGGGCACCGTGGAAACCCGTTACCAATAACCTCACCAGGTGTTTTCGGATTTGAGAAACTACAGACACTTGTTGCACAGGGTGAACTCAAGAGTGGTCAGTCACTTACATTCTGGATTACTCCTGCAGGCACCAGTGAATCGATCCAGGCAGAAGTTCGTGATATTGAAGCAGGAGGTTCCTGGGTTTCATCGTATCCATATTCTGAAGGAGGACTAACCCGTCTCTCAGTCAGAGCTGACGGAGGATCTCCTCCTGTCCCGGCAATTCCTATGACATTCTCTGGTTCAGTTACTATCAATGATCAACCTGCACCAGTAGGATCTCTGATTACTGCTGATGGATCGGGAGTGAAAAGAGGTATTGATGAGAATCCTGTACAAGTGAGTACTCCTGGAAAATACGGAGATATTGCAAAACTTACTGTTCAGGGTGACATATCAAGTGGATCTCCGATTACCTTCACCATTTATGATTCACAGACCGGAAAGGAAAATGTGGCAGAAGTAAAAGATCCAGTAACTGGTGAATGGGTTTCCACGTTCCCCTTCGAATCAGGAACCCATGTTATGCTTGATATGAGATCCACCGGTATCATTCCGATGGAAAAGGGATCAACATAACCACTTAACTTTTTTTAGAATTTTCTTAATCAATATCATTTTTAGTTTTTTTTCAGATATGAGTAAGATATTTTTATCAATTTGTAATGCGTACTTTACTTTACAACTCTGATGATTCATATTCGAATCATTTTAATTTTATTTGCAGGTGAACTATGAACGAAGAGATACGTTCTCTGACACAGGAAGCAAAACAGTATGCAGATCTTCTCATTCCCCTGCGGGAAGAGATATCACGAGTAATTGTCGGTCAACAGGAAGTCATTGAACGATTAATAATTTCACTCATTGCTGATGGTCATGTGCTCCTTGAAGGGGTGCCCGGTATTGCAAAGACTCTGATTATAAAAACACTCTCACAGGCTGTTGATGCAACCTTTTCCCGGGTTCAGTTTACTCCCGATCTTCTTCCCGCTGATATTACCGGAACAAAAATTTTTAATCAGCAAAGTAGCTCTTTTTCAACTGTAAAAGGTCCGATATTCAGCCAGTTTGTTCTTGCTGATGAGATAAACCGTGCTCCTCCAAAAGTGCAGTCTGCACTCCTTGAAGCAATGCAGGAGAGGCAGGTAACCATTCAGGGAGAGACATTTCTGCTTCCAACACCATTTTTTGTTCTTGCAACAGAAAATCCGATAGAACATGAAGGCACCTATCCTCTACCGGAAGCTCAGATGGATCGATTCATGTTTAAAATATTAATGGGCTATCCATCAAAAAAAGAGGAAATTATAATACTTAACCGGTTTACCGAAGGAACTGAGATATCTCCAAAACCTGTAATATCTGCACAAACCATTCTTTCTCTTCAGAAATTTCTTCCATGTATTTATGCCGATATGGAAATTAAGAATTATGTAACTGGCCTTGTAGATGCAACAAGAAATCCGAATCAATATTCACTACCTTTATCCGAATATATCGCCTATGGAGCATCCCCACGAGCTGCGATATTTTTAATTCTTGGAGCAAAAGCTCATGCCCTATTGCATGGGAGAGGGTATGTTATTCCTGAAGATGTGAAAGCCATTGCCTGTGACGTAATGAGGCATCGTATAATTCTCACATATCAGGCAGAGGCTGATCTCGTTACTACCGATTCAATCATAAGTAAGATTCTCCAAAAAGTTCCAGTTCCGTGATGGAGGTATATTATGCCAGCATGGGAAGAACCGGTAGAACTTATCAGGTTAATTCGTTCAGTAGATATTATTACGAGAGCATGGGTAGCTGGTCAGAAAGCAGGAGTTCATATTTCACACTTTAAAGGTCAGGGTATTGAATTTTCAGAGATAAGAGAATATCTTCCTGGCGATGATATAAGAACAATTGACTGGAATGTAACCGCCCGGTATGGTATTCCATATGTGAAAGAGTTTACTGAAGAGCGGGATCAGACATTTTATTTTATTGTCGATCTATCCGGTTCTCATTCTTTTGGAAGTACAACAACGAAATACCGACGAATGCTTGAGATCTGTGCAAGTCTTATCTTTGCTGCTGTACGATATCATGACCGTGTCGGCCTGATTATTGTTACTGACCGGGTAGAGAAATTTATCCCCTCACGAGGAGGACGTGGTCATGCTGTTCATCTGATCAATGAAATAATGAATCATTCACCTGTTTCTACCGGTTCAGATCTCAAACCTGCTCTTCAGTATATCTTATCAAGGATTCGGCGGATGGCATGTGTTATCATGATATCAGATTTCTGTGTTCCTGATTTTTCAAGGGAATTAACTCTTACTCGTCAGCACCATGAAGTCTATGCAATCAGAGTTACTGATCCCCGAGAATCTGAACTTCCTGATGTAGGACTTATTGAACTTGAGGATGCGGAGACAGGTGAGCAGGTACTAGTTGATACATCTGATGAAATTTTCAGGGAACAGTTTAAAAAGGCAGTATGTGATGCTGATGAACAGATATCAAAGGCTTTTTTACGAGCACATGTTCCTATGGAACTGGTAAGAACCACTGATGACTGGAGAATTCCCATCAGGCACCTCTTTACCAGACCATTGGCGGTGATGCAGTAATGGCAGGATTTTATCATCCCGAATGGTTAGTTCTCCTTTTTGTTCTTCCAGTAATTTACGCTTGGTATCTTCGCGAAACAAAGCGTAAAAAACAGGAGGCTATGGTCTTTTCTCATATTGGATTTATGAAGACCGCTCTTGCAGGAAGGACCGGGTCTGTGAGACCTCGTTTATTATTATTTATCACTCTGGCATCAATTGGATGTATCATATTAGGTCTTGCAGATCCTCATATTCCTCTTGAACAGACAAAAGAAGGGGTTAATGTAATTTTAGTGATGGACATATCAGGCAGTATGCTGGCCACAGATTATCAACCGAATCGAATTGAATCTGCAAAAATGTCCGCAGAAATTCTATTAAATCAACTTGACAGTAAAGATTTTGCCGGGATTGTAACCTTTGAATCAGGTGCAACCAGTGCTGCCTATCTCTCTCCTGATAAAACCCGGGTAATAAACAGACTCCGGGCGATAGCACCCAAGGAAGGGAGTACAGCAATTGGAGATGGTCTTGCACTGGCTATTGACATGGCAGAATCAATTCCGAATCGAAAAAAAGTTATCATTCTCCTTTCAGACGGAGTTAATAATGCAGGAGTTATTCCTCCGGCTCAGGCAATGCAGTTTGCAAAGGAGAAAGGCATTCAGGTTTTTACGATTGGCCTTGGATCAGAACAGCCAGTAATTCTTGGATATGACTGGTTTGGAAATCCACAATATGCAACTCTTGATGAGAAAACACTACAAGCGATTGCATCTCAGACAGGTGGAGATTATTTCCGTTCTGTAGATGACAGGACTCTTACAGGTATTTATGCAAATCTGAATAAAGAGATCGAACGAGAAACAGAAGAGACCAGCATTAAAGACTGGTTCATAATTCTGGGTATAATTCTTATCTCATCTGAAATCTTGCTAAGATATGGCCGGAGGCGAATAATTCAATGAAATATATTCTTCCCTTTCTTCTTCTTACTGCTCTTACTCTGGGACAATCGGTATCCAGCCCATATACACACACATATAAGAATAATCAGAAGAATAATTCCAATATACCAGTAAACAGGAAAAGAATCATTTTTTACAAGTAATACTTCCTCTACCAGTCCATTTATTATTCGTGCAG
>Ga0351901_1067_pt1 | contig 33554 bp, 33 predicted proteins | sample BONcelHT113001D4_FD_206875 | JGI IMG/M metagenome (GOLD analysis project Ga0351901, IMG submission 206875) | Enriched cells from coal bed in the Powder River Basin, Montana, United States - BONCAT cells T11 rep1 HSBNCT.T11.300.1.D4 ...
TCTTTGCAGACCTTGGATGCGGAACCGGACGAGTATCTCTGGAGGCAGCAGGCAGAGTAAAAATGGTCTATGCAACAGACAAACGGAAAGAAGCCTGTGCATGGACCTTAAAAGAGACTCAGGCTAAAGGGATCACAAATGTATCCATACACAACAGCGAAAACGCTGCCTTCCTCTCCACATTAACACACCTTGATATCGCCTTTATTGGAGGATCGCAGGGCCTGAATGAGGTTATATCAATTCTTGCAGACCTTAATGTGAGAACTATTGTGATTAATGCAGTCATGCTTGAAACGGTTCAGACAGCAATTACTGCACTTCGAAGATACAACATGTTTAAAGAAGTCATATCAGCGAATATTTCCCGAAGTTATCAGATAGGATCAGGAATAATGTTCAAACCAATTGATCCGGTTTTCATCATTTGTGGAGGAAAAGAATGCTGACAGCAGTAGGATTAGGACCTGGAGATCCAGAACTGCTCACACTGCGGGCAGTACGGCTCCTGAAAGAAGCTGATACCGTATTTGTTCCCGGAGGAATAGCCAAAAAACTCGTTGAGCCATATTGCACCCCGGTTGAACTCTCATTTCCTATGAGTTATGATGAAGATGCGATTGCTCAGAGAATATCTGAAAATGCAGATATCATTGCTCCATTAGCAGAAAAGGGGAGTGTTGTATTTGGAATCATCGGGGATCCTAACATTTTCTCAACGTTTTCGCGGCTCTGCGTAATAATAAAGGACAAATATCCCGGTGTTGAACTAAGCACCGTTCCAGGTGTCAGTTCTATCACTGCCCTCACATCAGTAACAGGTATTCCAATTAATGGTGGGTTTTCTGTCTCTGATGGAACACCAGAAGTTGCACGGATACGAATGAAGGTTAGAAAACCCCGAACGGTAGCAGAAGAACTCAGAAAGGAAGGGTACTCAAAATTTGTCCTGGTGGAGCGGATGTGTATGGAAGGGATGAAGGTGTGGGACGGAGAACTCCCAGAGGAAAGCAACTATTTCTCACTTTTGTTTGCGGAGAAAATATGATGAAACCAGTATGGTTTGTCGGGGCAGGACCCGGTGATCCGGATCTTATCACCGTAAAAGGAAATCAACTGCTCAATGAAGCTGACATCCTCATTTATGCAGGGTCTCTGGTAAACCCGGAGCTCGTCAAGCGGTCACCAGCATTAGAAAAATATGACAGCAACGGAATGTCACTTGAAGAGATGATTCCCCTGATGATAACTGCAGTCAGGGAGAATAAAACCGTTGTCCGGCTACACTCAGGGGATCCGGCACTGTATGGGGCTATCATCGAACAGATAGAAAGACTCAGAGAAGAAGGAGTCGGCAGCGAAGTAGTTCCTGGTGTATCATCTCTTTTTGGTGCAGCAGCAGCCCTGCAGACCCAGCTTACCCTTCGCGGAGTGTCTGAATCAGTTATCATCACAAGACCGGCTGGAAAAACTCTGGAATCAGATCATATTACTGAGTATTCGCAACACGGTGAGACGATGGCAATCTTCCTTGGATCAGACCGTCTGAACGAAGTCATTGCAAAGGTGTCCCATCATCCCGAGACTCCGGCAGTGGTCATTTACCACGCAACATGGCCTGACCAGCTGATTGTCAGGGGTACTGTATCAACAATTGTTCAAAAAGCTCAGAACGCAGGGATAACCAGATCTGCACTCCTATTAATAGGGGAAGTTTTTGGCGATGAACTTCCTGGCCATGTAAGGTCTGAGCTATATTCATGACCGGTACGGTGGTCATATCCCTGCCCTATTTTCGGGAACGATCGATGCAAATAGCGCAGGCAATCGGAGGTGTATGGACACCGTATCATGAACAGGTGTTTGCTGAAGCATTTCAGACTGCAGACCGGATAGTTGCAGTAATGGCAATTGGGATCGTAGTCAGGAAGATATCCCCGCTCATCACCGATAAATGGCAGGATCCTGCAATCGTTGTTGTAAGTCCTGATTTCAGATTTTCAATACCGGTCTGTGGAGGCCATCATGGAGGCAATGACCTGGCGTATGACCTTGAAAAACATCTGAATCTGATACCGGTTATCACCACCGCAACTGAGTCAACAGGTAAGGACTCAGCAGAAAAAATCGCATCAGCGCGAAATCTTCGTATTGTCAATACAGATTCAACACGAGGATCAAATGCAGCGGTCCTTACCGGTACAGCCGGAATATATACACTTGATACTCCGGGAATGGTAATCGCAGGGAAAGGAGTCTCATTCCTGGTCTCAAAAGCCCCATATACCATAGGAATTGGCTGCAGAAAGGGGACCGGGACTCGTGATATTACTAATGCAATCAAGGAAGCAGTCCGCACACAAGGGCTGTCACTCGCAGATATCAGTATTTACGCAACAAGCACCCTGAAACTTCACGAACCCGGCCTCATGCAAGCGGTCAGGGAAGTAGAAGGGAATCTCATTTACCTTGATCACAATACCCTCTGCAAGGAAGAAACCATATCAGATTCTGCTGCCAAAAGATTTGGTCTCCCCGGTGTCGCAGAGCCTGCTGCTCTTGCAGTATCATACAAAAAAGAACTAGTAATGGAGAAAAAAATCTATGGAAATGTCACCATCGCCATCGCCCGCTAATAGTGCGGGTCGATTAGCAATAATTGGGATCGGACCCGGATCGCCGGATATGCTGACCAGAAGAGCTGAAGATCTGCTCAGGAGCTCATCAGTAATAATCGGAAATGACTTTTATATCGATCAATTGTCAGGCCTGATTGAAGGAAAAGAAGTAATCAGAAGTGTCATGGGTCGGGAAGTGGATCGGGCCCAGGAATGCATTAATCTTGCACAGACAAAGAGCGTGGCTATGGTATCGGGCGGAGATCCCGGGGTCTACGGGATGGCCAGCATTGTTCTGGAGGTTCTTCAGCATAGCGGCTTTGATATCCCCGTGGAAATTGTACCTGGAATTACTGCAGCAACAGCAGGAGCAGCACTGCTGGGCTCTCCGCTTTCAGGTGATTTTGCCATTATAAGTCTTTCAGATCTGCTCACACCCCGTGAGATAATCAGGGCCAGACTGAGTGCTCTGTTCTCAGTGCGGATTCCGGTTGTGTTATACAACCCGAAAAGCAGGACCAGGACCGAACAATTAGATGAGGCAATTGAACTGGCACGAAAATTTCTCCCACCAACAACCCCAGTCGGAATGGTGAGAAATGCCTACCGGGACGATGAATCAGTAGTTATCACCACACTTGCCAATGCAGAGGAGATTGAAGTGCAGACAGATATGCATTCTGTGGTGTTTATTGGCGGAGAAGAGACTAAAATCTGGAGAAGAGGAGAAGATGTCAAAGGAATCATCACACCCCGGGGTTACCACCGGAAATATGTATATTGATCTTGGTGCAGATACGCAGGAAGGATATGTGATATCAGCAAAGTCACGTGAGATGGCACGAAAGGCAATTGGAGATGATACCGCTGAAGACAGGATTCGTCAGCGTTGCTCAATTGCTGTAGGAGATTTTGCAATGGCTGATCTGATGCGATTTCGTAAGGATCCAGTCATGGCAGGTCTTGCTGCGCTTAAGAACAATGCCCCCATATTTACCGATATCCGGATGGTTCTGACGGGAATTCAGAAAAAAGGGCATGTAAGTTCCATAACCTGCGTTTTGGATGTTCCGACAGAAACAGAGTCAGAGGGAGGGAGAACCCGGACATCTGCAGGATTCCTTGCAGTAAAAGAGAGGCTGGATGGCTCAATCATCGTTATCGGCAATGCCCCGTCAGCCTTGATCGTTGTTTGTGATATGATAAAGGAGGGAGTTAAACCTGCTCTTGTTATCGGAACTCCGGTCGGGTTTGTAAACGCTGCAGAGTCAAAAGAACTGCTCCGCACAATCGATATCCCATCAATATCCAATGAGGGAACACGTGGGGGCACCCCTATCGCGGTGGCAGCACTCAACGAGATAATCACAATTTTTGCATCAGATACCTGATTTTTGGAGCAGGGAGCAGATGAACGATCCGGTGAGCGGGTTTTTGTACCCGGAATCATGGGGAACCGGCCTTAATGAGGATGAACAGGAAGCAGTTCAGAGCGGACTGTGTATTCTTACCGCTGATGGAACAATTCTGAGGCGTGGGTTTACCACCGGAACAACTGCCGCTGCAGCAGCAAAAGCTGCAGTCATCTCATTATTTCGCCCGGTAACTGACAGGGTTGAGGTGAACACACCGGCAGGGATTCGGGTTGTCGTACCCTGCACCGGGAGTGATGGCCATGGATTCTGCAGAAAATGGTCAGGAGATTATCCAGGAGATGTCACAGCAGGTCTTTGTTTTCATGCTGAAGCAACGCTCGCATGCGAAGGGGTGAGCATTACAACTGGTGCAGGCATAGGAATATGGGGCAGAAAAACCCCCCGATACCAGAAAGGAGCACCTGCCATCAGCCCTCCTGCATATGAAGAGATCATGGGAGCTATTGCTGAAGGGTTGTCTGAAACTGGTATTGCCTTTGTACAGGTCCGGCTTTCTGTTCAGGGAGGAGAAGAGGTCGCAAAAAAAACATTGAATGAGAAGATCGGTGTTTTTGGAGGAATTTCAGTTCTGGGCTCAACCGGATTTGTTGAACCATGGGATGATCATCTTGAAGAGTCGTGTAATGAACGTATAGCAGTAGCATCGCATGTTATTCTCACTACCGGCAGAGTAGGACTCCGGTTTTCACGGTTACTTTTTCCAGAATATGAGGTAATTCTGGTCGGATCAAGACTCGGACCTGCATTGGCACATGCAAAAGGGAGCGTTGTCATCTGTGGACTGCCTGCCCTCATATTAAAGTATATAAATCCTGCAATACTCGAAGGATCAGGGTTTGGATCGGTTGAAGAGATGCTTGGAACAACAGAATTTGCCATCCGGGCAGAAGGTGCACTCACTTCATTCTGCGCAGAGCATCAGGGGATCAGGGTCATTCTACTGAGCAGAGATGGTAAAATTATCATTGAGGCACCATGAAAATTGTCGGTGTAGGGTGTGGGCCCGGAATGCTTACCTGCGAGGCAGCAGATGTGATAACGGCTGCTACCCAGATTGTTGGATCAGAACGTGCGATAACGCTGATCAAAGAGTATATCTCACCGGATTGCACAGTTAAAGTGATTGAGGATTACAAGACACTAAAAACTCTGCCAGATGAGGCAGTGCTGCTCTCAACAGGTGATCCTATGATGTCAGGGCTTGGATACCTGCAGGGAACAGTTATACCCGGAATATCATCGGTTCAATTAGGAGCTGCACGATTGCATATTCCCCTCACAAAACTCATGATTCTATCTGCTCATGGAAGAGGCCATAGCAAAATAGTAGATACCACAGCAGATGAGATAAAGCAGGGAAAAAACGTCTGTCTTATTACGGATCCCGATTTCTCAATTCCAAATCTGGCAAATTACCTTATAGAATTCCCGGAAACAGAACTAATCATCTGTCAGGATATCGGATATCCATCAGAGCTTATTATTAGGGGAACAACACAAAACCCTCCAGAACCATCGTCCGGGATGTACATTCTCTTTGTGATTCCACCAAAACCCAGATAATTTAACGGGATGAATGCATCCAGTCGATGAAGGGGTAGTTAATAGGTAGGTCTCTGTGCTGACCTTGGGCAGTCAACCAGTGAAACAGGCATCACAGAGACCAATGGGGTCTTCATCGAACATTACCCTCCTGCAACAAGGAAATGATAACCACTTTGATGGGGGGTGAAATGAAGAATTCCACGTGTATGCGTCAGGTGTTATTTGGATGGGGGGGTGTAGTTATCAGATTCCTGTCTGCATTAGAGAGGTAAAGATAGTTTATCGTAGAGATATATTAATTTTGGGGTCTGGAAAGAGATGTTTACGAAAATAGAACAAAAAATAGAGAACGTAAGTTAGGCAACATCCAATAAGCCAGATAATCAGGACAATAGGTATCAAAAGACAGACAGAATTAAATAAACAGAATGCCTACTAAAGAATGTGAAGACCACTACCCGGGTCAAGACGATCAACGGGCACCAGTATCTGTATGAGATCACGTATTATTATGATAAGGAGACAAAACGAACCCGGCAAAAAAGCAGGTATCTGGGCAAGTATGTTGATGGTAAACCGGTCAGAGTCAGGGAAAAAGCAAAAAGCCCTGAAAAAGTATATTCATACGGCGAATTTATCCCATTTCTTACCGCAGTAAGGGCACTCAAACTCGAAGAGATACTGAGTAACCATCTTAGTGAACATGAAACCCGTATATGTTTAACCCTCGCAATAGCGGCTCTGACCAGTCCGGATGCCATCTATAACCCAGGATCATGGTTTGAAGGAACCGCTCTCTCACGTCTTTTTCCGGGTTTAAAGGTTTCAACCAAAACGGTCCTTAAGGTTCTGAAAAAACTTGGAGAGACAGCAATCCCCATGGAAATTTGTCGCTCGGGAATTAACAAAGGGGGAATTCTTGATAGCCGGGTCTATGATCTGATGATTCCACAGATTCGATTTTCATCAGGATCTCTTCAAAATGAGAATATAAATCCATTCTTTGATCAGGTTTCTCTTTTTTATGACCGGGACCAGAACATACCATCTGCGTATATGTCACACCCGAAAAGTCTCACTACAACCCATCTCATAAAAGCATCAGTTGCTGGAATGCATCTCTTTAGATACCGGCAGACCACCCTTGTTTCAGGGAGAAAGTTCAAATCTGCCATGAATATCTACGGACTCATCTTCAGCGGAACCCCGTTCATAATCCCGATAGGGCCGGATAACGAACTCATCCGTGAAGAGATAAAACGCCATCGCAGCGAACTGATGCACCCAAAAAACCTGAAGATTTTTCATGGTGAAACACTCTTTGTAGTTCCAATATCTGTTCCGGTTGAATCGATTCAGATGCACGGATTTATTTGTTATAGTCCACGGCGTGACGAGGAAGAGCGGGCAGAATATAATGAAGATTTAAGTCTTATCATAGAAAGTCTTGATAAATCACCGATCTATCGCTGGGCAGATCCTGCAGAGACGATACGTGATGTCGCAGGAAGGTATGAACCGTTTATTCAATGGAAAGTTGAAGATAACCGGCTTTGTGTGAGTATCAAACAGAAAACGGTTACAAAGTACCTTCGTGACTCAGGGATTACCGTTTTTCTGCATTCAGGAGAAGATTTCCAGTGGGAACAGTGCCTGCAGTGGACATCAGAACAGAAAGAGGATGAATCATTCTTAGGGATGATTACCAGGCAGTTTCAAATATATCCCCATACCGTTGACGCTGAAACCATCAGGCAGGGGATATATTTGATAGCATTCCTCAGTCTTATGATGAAACGCTGGGTTGAACGCCAGTTTGAAATTTCAGGTCTGCTCAGTGTTTCGAGTATGCCTAAAATCATGATTGACCTCTCAAGAATCAGATTAATAGGATTAGGCAATGACAGAACTATTGTTACCGGACTTAATCCCAGACAAAAAGAAGTATTAGATATCCTGAAATGGCCGGCAGACACCCTAAACTAAGAACTAACCAAAATAAAGGGGAATTACATTCAAAATTAGCCCGTTTTTTCCATTAGGCAGAGTATTGAGGAGAAGGAAAAGAATAAAGAAAGGTATAGGCAACGCATAAAAGCGCCATAAATACAAAAAAAAGGATGAAAATCAACAAATTTTTGAGAGAATATAAGGTAAATCATATTTTAGAGAATTATATTGCAAGTTCAGAGAATCTGACAAATCCATCAGCCTCGCAGATGAAACCTTCCTCAATCATCATCGATACAATCCTCATACCACGGGGTTTCTCATCTGCTTCATCAACAAGTTGATCAATTGTGCAGGTCTTTTCTTTGATAAGTCGCCCGATTATCCGGCCTCTAATCTGACGATCAGACCCCTCAAATGCTGACTGCTTTGTATAATGTCTGCTCCTCCGGTTAGGATTGGGCATTCTTTTTGCAAGCCAGGACCCATAATCCATCAAAGCATAATACCATTCGCGCGGATTACTCTGATCAAGGGTCATCTCAACAAGGGGAACAATCTGGTTGTCTGCAACCGAGTCACTTTCTGGGAAAAAATGATGAATGTATACCCTCCGAATATTTGTTTCGATAAATATAACCGGTTTATTGAAGGCAAAAGCGGAGATAGAACCTGCAGTAGCCTTTCCAATACCAGGAAACGTAACCAGTATATCAGGATCATCAGGAAGATTTCCATGATAATTCTCCATAACACGAATCGCAAGTGCGTGTAAATATCGGGATCTGCGATTGTACCCAAGCCCTTGCCACGCTTCAATTACATCACCAGGCGGAGCACATGCAAGTGAAGAAAATTCAGGAAACTGCCTGATAAATAGGGGAAATTTCTCCATAACCCGGGGAACCTGGGTCTGCTGAAGCATTAGTTCTGATACCACAACCCGGTATGGAGTGATCACATCCCGCCAGGGCATCGAACGCCGATTTTGGTTATAGTACCCCCGAATCATCCGGATAAATTCCTCCAGGTCATCCGGATTAGATGGAGAAAAGTAGGGCCTGATCCCGGTATCAAGTACCTGCTGATTTGTCACGTATCCACCGTTCAGGATATCCCCGCATCCTGTATAGTTGTTGCCATCAGGTCAATTCGCTCGCGATATGCTTCAATCCTAAACTTGCGCTTCAGGCCTGCATCATTCATATACCGGATAGTGCCCAGGATTGGGCGCTCTTTCCAGGGACGATCATGCCTGCCAAAACACCACGCAATTCCTGCAAACCCGTTTGGGTCCCGTCCATCCAGTTGATACCGGTTATTTAAGTAGAGTGCAGCAGCAAAGGCCTTCTTAGGAGTTTCTGACCATTCAATGATCTTTTTTCCCCAGTACATCCGAAGATAGCCATGTAGATATCCGGTAAGTTTTATCTCAGTCTGCATAGCGTTCCAGTAGGGATCATGAGTCTGTGCAGCATCAAGTTCAGAGATTGTATAGGTGTACTCACGGATATCATCCAGGTGCAGAGATAGTGTCTTTTTAGCCCAGTCAGGAACAGCAGATTCATACTGGTCATACTGGTCATTATAATGAACAAAATTTGTTGCAAGTTCGCGTCTGATCACCAGCTGTTCAACAAATGCAGCAGTACCCGGATTTTTAGCAGCGATTCCTGCGAGTGCAGCAGTAAGAGGAGAAATATGACCGAAATGGAGATATGCACTCATCCGTGACGTTGCATAGGCAGTTGGATCATTTCTCTCAGTATCATACCGGTGCAACCGGTTTGCAATAAACCAGGAAAGTTGAACCTGTGCAGCAATCTGTCCTCCCCGCTGGGATACCGGAGGAACAGACCAGTCAAGAGAAAGACCGGAAAGAAGATTTTTTGAGTCTTTCAGGGGAGTAATCCCACCATCCCATCCATAAGACGGGTTATTAAGTTTGCGTTTCTGAAGAGGGGTTAAAAACCGGGGTAACTGCCTTGTTATTTTTGGTCTGAATGTTCCTGCAGACCAGTCCATCTTTGGTGAAGCGGTTTGGACTGGGACGATAACATTGGTCTCAATGGCAATTTTCGGGCAGGAAATGCGGTCCCAGACCATATCTCTCCACTCCCGCTGCACCCGCAGCTGCCCATATTCGGTAACCAGAAGACATGCATCTTCTGCAGCCCGGACTACGGTTTCCCCCGGATGTCCGATCAGTACCTGCAGTTGTATGCCTCGTGATGCAAGAAGATCTGCTGAATCAATCAACCCGTCAGCAAGGAACAGGTAGTGCCTTGCAGTCGCTTCAGGGAACTGATCGGTGAGACAGAAACAGACTAAAAGCGGTTTATTCAGATTGTTTGCTATCTCAATAGCATGTTCAAGCGCATGATTCCCTTCCACCCTGACGGCATCCTGCATCCAGTAGAGGACATGGGAGCCACGGTATCGATGAGTTCCGGAAACGGATCCATGAATCCGTTCAGGTTGGATCAATCTTACCTCCTCATAAACAGTTCCTCAAGCCGGGTCCGTGAGAACGAGACCATCGTAGGTCTTCCATGTGGGCACGTATACGGTTCTGAAGTCCGTGATAGTTGCATGATTAACTCTTCACCCTGCTCAGGAGTCAGGATAACCCCGGCTTTTACTGCACCCCGACAGGCAACAAGACGGGAAACTGATTCATGCAGGCGACTATCCTGCCCTTTGCCAAGTGTGCTGGTGATAATCTCCCGAATCGCTTCAGGGTCTTCACATCTGCCAAGAACAACCGGAACACTGCGGATACACCAGGAATCCTTTCCAAACTGCTCGATATGAAACCCCTCCTCTTCAAGGTGTGGCCTTAATTCTGATAGAACATGAGCTTCGGAAGGAGTTATCGTAAGAATCACCGGAACAATCAACTCCTGAGAGAGTGTTCCCTCCGCTTGTTGCCGTTTTAGTTGATCATATCTCACTCGTTCATGTGCAGCATGTTGATCGATGAGAACCAGATCTCCACAGTCATTTGAAGCAAGCAGATAGGTAGCAGCAACCTGGCCGATATAGGTAAGTGAGGGGAAGCGTGAATCTGCGATGTCATCTGATCCGTCCATAACCAGCCGTGTCTGTCTAAGCTGGCGGGCAGTAGTCCGATATCCGGCAAGCGTTGCTTCACATACCCGTTCAGCAGTTGTCTGCAACGGAGGATATACAAATGAACCGGGAGGTTTACCAGGTTTTACTGATTGTTGGAGATCTTTAAAATCAGGAGATGAAAGGCCAGGTATCAGTTCCTGATCTTTCTTATCTGATCCTGCAGAATGAGAAAGATCTATCTGCTGAAGATTTCCCCGTACTGCAGATGAAATTACCCGGAGAAAATCAGATTCTTCAGATATTCTGATCTCCCGTTTCGTTGGGTGAATATTTGCATCAACACGAGCAGGGTCCAGAGATATCTTCAGAACGGCAGCAGGGTAGGAATGAGTAGGGATAAGTGTTCCATAGCCGGCACGGATTGCATTCACTATCCGCGATGAAGTAATAATCCGACCGTTGACCGCAATCAGGATTCTTGCAGCAGTCTGCCGGGTCAGTGAGGGATGAGAGGTAAATCCTTCAATCGAGATGCCCCCCTCTTCCCAGGTGAGAGGAACCATCCGGCCTGCTTCATCAGGTCTGATCGCACGCAGGACTTCGCCAAGAGTGCTCCCCCCGTAACTTGCAGACTTCTCCTGCCCGTTCAGTATATATCTGAAGGTGACTTTGGGATAGAGCAGACTGAATACTTCGACAACTCCGGATATCCGTGAGAGTTCTGTGGCAAGACTACGCAAAAATTTTCGTCTGGCAGGGGTGGTGAAGAAGATCTCTTCAATGGTAAGAGTAGTCCCTACCGGAGCACCGGTTTCTCCCTGCTCAAGAACCTCTCCACTGCTGATGATCATCCGGGTTCCAACCGGTTCATCACGATGCCGCGTTACAATGGTTACATACGCAATTGCCGCAATGCTTGCAAGAGCTTCCCCGCGAAATCCAAGTGTCAGGCAGGAAAAAAGGTCATCCGCGACTTTTATTTTACTGGTGGCATGAGGAGTGAAGGCAAGCACAACCTCGGATGCATGAATCCCAATCCCGTCATCAGTGATTCTAATCCGGGATATCTCTTTTTTACTGGATTTAATGTCAACAGTTATTGTAGTAGCCCCTGCATCCAGTGCATTCTCAATGAGTTCTTTGACAATCGAGGCTGGTCTCTCTACTACCTCACCTGCTGCTATCTGATTGACCGTCTCTTCAGTAAGAACCTGGATTACAGAAGGAGAAGCGCTCATAATGGATCAAGAGCCTTTTTCCTGAGATCTGAAAGCAGGGTCAGAGCCTGAAGTGGTGTCAGCGAATTCACATCAATTACTGCCAGCTCATCACGCAGGAGGGCGAGGGCATGAGAGACCGGAGCATGAACTGCTGATGGTGCATCAACCAGAATCATCTGAGTGTACCGCCGAACGCCCCCTCCCGGGGTTTCCTCTCCTCTGATAATCTTCTTCATCAGATCCCCGGCCTGCCTGATTACCGGATCAGGAACCCCTGCAAGCTGGGCCACATGAATACCATAACTCCGATCTGTTGCCCCTGGTATCAGTTTGCGAAGGAATACCACATCATTGTCAGTTTCTTTCACGGCAAAATGGCAGTTTTTAACCCGCTTGAGATCCTCTTCCACCCCGACAAGTTCATGGAAATGGGTTGCAAAAAGAGTCCGGGCTCCTTTCGATTTTTTTCCATGCAGGTATTCAAGCACTGCCCGTGCGATGCAATACCCGTCAAGCGTACTTGTTCCCCGCCCAATTTCATCAAGAATGACCAGACTCTTTTCAGTCGCACAGTTCAGAATCGTGGCGAGTTCGAGCATCTCAACCATAAAGGTGCTTTGTCCACTTGCAAGGTCATCAAATGCTCCGACACGGGTAAAAATCCTGTCCACCAGCCCGATCTTAGCATAGGTAGCAGGCACAAAACTTCCCATCTGAGCCATAATTACAATCAGGGCAACACTACGCATATACGTAGACTTGCCTGCCATGTTTGCCCCGGTGATAATTAAAATCTGTTCACCTGAAGCACTCATTTCAGCATCGTTTGGAACAAATCCACCAGCAATAGATGCTTCAACTACCGGGTGCCTGCCTTCTCTGACAAGGAGAGTGGGCTCATCCACGAGTTGTGGTCTGACATACCGGTATTTCAAAGCCGCCTCTGCAAGTGCCAGATAGACATCAATACTACCGATTGCATGGCCAGTCTGCTGAAGTGCAGATACGTGGCTTCGAACCCTGGCCAGAAGATCAGTATAGAGTTCTTCCTCAAGACTCAAAAGCCGTTCATCAGCAGTTGCAATCTGCGATTCCACCTCACGAAGAACCGGTATGGTAAATCGTTCACCATTCGCAGTAGTCTGCCGTCGCTCATAATCGACAGGAACTAATGAAAGATTCGCCTTTGTAATCTCTATAAAATATCCAAAGACTGCATTATAACGGATTTTCAATGATTTTATACCGGTGCGTTCTTTTTCCTGCTGCTCAAGGTCGGCAATCCACTGTCTCCCATCCCGGGAGATGAGCCTGAGCCGATCCAGTTCTTCATTATAGCCATCCCTGATAACTCCTCCTTTTCTCACCAGTGCAGGTGGTTCATCAACCAGTGCCCGTTGAATCAGGGATGCGATTTCACTCAAATCAGCAATCCCACAGGAAGCTTCCTGCAGGGCATGAGGAAGATCAACATCAAACAACCGGGAACGCACATTACCGGCTGCATCAGCGGCAGTGCAGAGCGTCACCAAGTCACGGGGGCTGGCATTACCATAAGAAATCCGTCCGGCAATCCGCTCCATATCAGCAAATCGGTGTAGAAGAGATCTGACATCCTGACGGAGAATTGAATTTGTCACTGCATATTCTACCACGTCAAGACGCCGGTCAATCTCCGGAACAGATCTGAGCGGGGCGGTTACCCACCGTCTGATGAGACGCTTTCCCATTGGAGTGAGGGTGAGATCTAAAGTGCTGATTAACGTGTCCTCTTCAGAGCGGTCTCTGATATTAGACACGATCTCAAGGTTGCGAAGCGTTACCGCATCAAGGATCAGATACTCAGACTGCTGGTTTGCAGACAGGGATCTGATATGAGAAAGAGGATCAAACTGGGTTTTCTGAGCATATGCGAGCGCAGCCCCGGCAGCAACAAGGGCCTGAGGCATATGTATGCAGGGATGGGCAGTGAGATCAGGAATTTCAAACTGACGACAGAGGAGAGATTTTGCAGCATCCAGATCAAAAATACTCATATCCTGCCTGGATACCAGGGGAACAAACCGTGAGACAACACCTGCAAGGGTATCCAAATCTGCAGGAATGATGCATTCAGAAGGTCTGAACCTGGCGATATCGGATCTCAGTGCCTCACCATGCTCATCAAACGGGATCTCACTTACCTGAAAGTCACCGGTTGAGATGTCAAGGAACGCAAGACCCAGGACACTTTTTTTCTGGTTCAGCGTTGCAGCCATAAGATAGCGTGCGCCCTCTCCCGAAAGCAGCGCTGCGTCTATTACAGTCCCGGGAGTGACAACCCTTACAACATCGCGTTTCACAATCCCTTTTGCCTTCTTGGGATCCTCAACCTGTTCACAGATGGCTACCTTATAACCCCGTGAAATCATCCGGGAGAGATACCCGTCAAGAGCATGATACGGAATTCCGGCAAGAGGGATATCCTGTCCGTCAGGTTTACGACCACGGGATGTAAGCGTGATCTCCATCTCCCTGGCGCAGATCTCTGCATCTTCGCAGAAGGTCTCATAGAAATCCCCCATCCGAAAGAAGATGATACAGTCGGGATACTGCCGTTTCGCGTCATAGAATTGTTGCATTGCAGGAGTAATTTTTCCTTCCCTGGTGCCTGGCACTGGCTGTGCAGGTTTTATTTTTTCAGGGACAGAGGGGGAAGTCGATGGGGGGGACGTGTATATACCTCGCTTAAGAATCTGCCATAATGAGATAAACAACCTTTCTTAATTCAGGATACTGCCCGCATATCCGGTTTTGGACACGGAGACAGAGATGCATATGATTCCGATGGGAAAAAACGCAGAATAATTCTGAGGGAGATTAATACGAAATGCAGATTAGATATTGGTATTATGAAAGTTGCCATTATCGGCGCTTCCGGTTATACCGGAGGGGAACTCTTCCGGCTCCTGAATGCCCATTCACGAGCTGAGGTCGTCTGTGCTACCTCGCGGCAACTGGCGGGAAAACCAGTTACCATGCAGCATCCCCATCTGACCGGGTTTACTGATCTCACCTTTACCAATCCTGATATCAGTTCTCTGGATGTTGATGTCGCGTTTCTCGCCGTACCTCACACTGCCGCAATGGCTTATGCACCCGCACTCATTGAGCAGGGTATCAAAGTAATTGATCTCTCTGCCGACTACCGGCTTGCAAAAGAGATATATGAAGATGTGTATGGGGTGTCTCACACGGCATATTTCCCTGCGCCCTACGGTCTTTGTGAACTTCACCGCAAGCAGTGCAAAAATGCAGACTTTGTAGCAAACCCGGGATGCTTCCCAACCGGTGCAACCCTTGCTGCAGCACCACTGGCAGAGTTCGCCCACACAATCATCTACGACTCTAAGACCGGTGTGTCAGGAGCGGGAGATAATCCATCAGATACAACCCATTACCCCAATGTTGGAGATACTATCACCGCATATAAACTGACAAAGCACCGCCATCTTGCAGAGATGAGACAGGAACTCGCGAGTCTCAGTTCAGCAGCACAGGCATACTTTACCCCGCACCTGCTGCCAGTCAACCGGGGGATCCTTACCACTGCCCACATTATGCTGAACGAACCAATGGAGCAGAAGGAAGTAGAAAAGCGATATCATGACTATTATGCTCAGGAACCATTTGTCAGGTATCAGCGACCATCCCTGAACACGGTGCGGGGATCAAACTTCTGCGACATAATCGTTGAAGCCTCTGAAGACCGGGTGGTTGCAGTGTCAGCCATAGACAATCTGGTTAAAGGAGCAAGCGGTCAGGCAATACAGAATATGAATCTCATGTGTGGTCTGTCTGAGACCGATGGTCTCTGGAGTCCGGCCATTCTGCCATAGAGGAGTGAATACCATGTTAGTACAAGAAGCAATGACAAAAGAGCCAGTAACCTGCACCATCCATGACACCGTCTCGTCAGTCGGGGCACTGATGCGAACAAAACGCATCGGCGGCGTTCCGGTTATGAATGGAGAGAGACTGGCAGGTATGGTAACCGAGACTGATCTGCTCAAACTCCTGGTCCCCAAAGGGCCATCTGATGATCTCTGGCTGCCATCACCCCTTGAAGTGATTGAACTTCCAATCAGGGAATTCATCAACTGGGAGAGGACCAAAGAGGCACTTACGGATATCGGGAGCAGGGAGGTTGAAACAATTATGAGCAGCCCGGCAATTTGTGTAAAACCTGAAGAAGACATCGAAAAGGCCGCAACCCTTATGCTTCAGAAGAAGATAGACAGACTTGCCGTTGTCAGTGAAGGAAGACTTACCGGTATCATCACCAGGGAAGACATTGTCTGGGCGATATCAGGTGATAAAGGAGTTAAGGAATGACCGGAATGCAGTCAATATGTGCCATTGATGGAGTGAAGGCTGCCGGGATTAAGGAAGGAAAATACGGGCTTGCCCTTATCAGTGCAGAAGGAACATCTGCGGCTGCGTTTACCAAAAATATAGCAAGAGCAGCTCCGATAATTCTGATGCAGGAGCGGATAAAATCAGGAAGGCTTGCTGCAACGATTACAAACAGTGGATGTGCCAACGCACTGACCGGAAAACGCGGCATTGCTGATGCAGAAGAGATGGCCTTGTATGCTGCACAAGAACTTTCATTAGATCCCTGTGAGGTGGGAGTAGCCAGCACAGGGGTTATCAGCAGATACGTAAACCTCCCCCTGATCAAAGACCAGTGTCATCGCGTAGCGCCGCTCCTAACGCACAGTCCGGATGCAGAGATCGCAGCAGCAAAGGCAATTATGACCACCGATCTTGTGGAGAAACATGCCCTCGTGCAGCGGGAGGGGTTTTCTATCGGTGGCATATGCAAAGGCTCCGGGATGATAGCACCCAATATGGGTACAATGCTTGGGTATGTATATACCGATGCAGATATTTCCGCATCCGATCTTCAGGAAGCGCTGAAAATCGCAGTCAGGCGGAGCTTTAACCGGGTTGTAGTGGACGGAGATACCAGCACAAATGATGTAGTCTTCTGCACTGCAACCGGAGCAGCTGGCAAGGTGAACAAAACAGAGTTCTCTGCAGCTCTTGAAGAATGTTGTGTAAAACTCGGACGTCAGATAGCGCAGGATGGAGAAGGAGCAACAAAACTGATAGAAGTCCAGGTTACCGGAGCTCAGAGCGAGGATGAAGCTGACCTGGTAGCACGAACGGTTGTTGGATCGCCACTTGTCAAAACAGCTATCTATGGCGAAGATCCAAACTGGGGGAGAATTGTTGCCGCAGCAGGGAGATCTGGCGCATCATTTGATCCAGAACAGGTCTCATGCTGGATAAGCAGCCAGGGTATCAGGGCTGCAGTCTGTAAGGCCGGTATCCTGAGTGAAGACTTATCTCCGGCAAAGTCAGCACTTGCCGGTAAAGAGATCAGAATTGAACTTGATCTTGCAACAGGAAAAGGAAACGCCGTAGCATGGGGATGCGACCTGACTGAAAAATATGTAGAAATTAACGGGAAATATACCACATGAAGCGCGAAGACGTTCTGATGGAGGCACTTCCCTACATACGCAAATTCAGGGGAAAGACCATGGTGATCAAGCTCGGAGGTCACGCCATGGTTGACAGTGGAATTTTAGATACTGTTGTCAGGGATGTTGTACTGCTTCAGCTCATCGGCATCCGTGTCGTACTGGTACATGGGGGTGGGCCTGAGATAACCGAGAAGATGAAAGCACTTGGAAAAGAACCTAAGTTTGTCGGGGGCCTGCGTATCACCGATGATGAAACCCTTGAAGTGGCGCAGATGGTACTTGTCGGAAAAATAAATTCCAAAATTGTTTCACTCATCTCAAAAGCCGGAGGACGGGCAATCGGGGTTTCAGGCAATGATGCTAATCTTATCATTGCCAGAAGGATGGACCGGCAGCGGGTCAGGATAGAAAACCGGGAAGAAGAGGTTGACCTTGGACATGTGGGGGAGATAGAAGAAATAAGACCTGATATACTTAACACCCTTCTTGAAAACGGGTACGTCCCGGTCATCGCTCCCCTTGCCATCGACAGGGCAGGAAATGACCTCAATATTAATGCAGATACCGCTGCCGGCGAGATTGCAATTGCCCTTGCGGCATACAAACTGATCAGTATGACCGATGTGGACGGGATTATGGATAAGGAGCGAACGAAAGTATTCAGGCAGATGACTAAGGCTGATGCCGAGCAACTTATCGCCACCGGAGTAGTCTCTGAAGGAATGATTCCCAAAGTTCTTGCTGTCCTTCGCGCCATTCAGGGAGGAGTCACATATTCCCATATTATCAACGGAAACATCAGCCATAACCTCATCCTTGAGTTATTCACTTCTGAAGGGGTTGGAACAATGCTCACTATGAAGGAGGAAGCAAACTGAAAAGAGAATGTAGATTTCCTCGCACCAACTCAGTCATTCACGCCAATGCAAGGATAATAATTGCATGCCTGATCCTGACCCTTACTCTTTTTGGAGGCCCGGTATCAGGTGCAGTGTTTCTTAAAAATGGAAGTGATGTCACCGGTGATGAACCGCTAACCGTGATTCTTACTGATGCACAGGGCACAGATGAACACTATTCGATAGAATTCTTCTATAGCAAAGATTGTGGTGCTTGTCATGTGGCGATGGCATATCTGAATGAATTCCAGGCAGCACATCCGGATATTGTCATCAATTCCCATGATCTTTCAGGAAGTTCAGACACCAGAGCCCTGTTTGAGCAGTACAAAGTGGCATACAACCGGCACTATGTCTCTGTTCCTTCGGTCTTTATCGGAAATGCAGGACTTGAAGGAGAGTCAGCAATCCGTGCGAACTTTGAGAGTCTGATTACATGGTATGAGGGCAATCAAAGTAATACTACACGCTATCCGGATGTTTCGGTGCAAGATTCAAGAGTTAGAACTCACAAGACGGTTATTAGTATCCCGCTGGTTCTTCTCGCCGGGGTTGTTGACGGGATAAATCCCTGCGCCTGCACTTCAATAATCTTTCTTCTCATCTTTCTGATGACCATCAGGCAACGACTGCGGGTTCTCCTTGCCGGCATGGTCTTCTCGAGTGCAGTCTTTTTCTTTTACTTCCTCGCAGGAACAGGACTTATCACCTTCTCAAAACATTCAGAATTTGTCTTAGGATTTTCACTGATTAGCGGGATTTTGTCAATCATTGCCGGAATTTTCGTGATTAAAGGCGCCACATTTCCAGATCTAGGCCCAACCTTAATTCCGCGAGCAAAAAAAGAGGAGATATTTGCATATATTGAACAGATGACCATACCGGTTGCATGTATTCTCGGCTTTCTTGCCGGGATACTGGAGCTCCCCTGCACTGGCGGAATATATATCTCCATCCTTGATATGATATCGTTCCGGGTAAACATGGCGCAGGGGCTTATCTATCTCATCCTCTACAATCTGGCATTTATTATTCCCCTGCTCATTATCACCGGCCTTGTGTTTTGGGGCAAGTCCGGTCATCAGGGAGAAGAAAGAGAACCGGAGCAGCGTCGAGGCATTGGAATCTTTATGGGGATTCTTCTGTTCATATTTGCGCTTCTGATACTATCAGGAGTGATATAATAAAAGAATCAGAAAAACCAATAATTTTTGATTCAAACCGTTGAAGGGAATTACACCATTAAAAGGGTGTTATAGGTTCATAATATTGAACTCATGGTACACTTTTTGGATCCAGAATTGTACGATTAATTACAGGTATAGGCCGAAAAATCTCATAGAAACTTCTTGAGTTCCCGCCCCAAAGAATATGAAAAAAACACTATAGCCCAAAATTTTCGACATGAGTATTTACTAAAACCTCGAGGAATCATAATAATACCAAATCATCCCCATTAATAACAGTATTATATAACATGATTCGGGCGCTTAGACAATTACGAATCCAGATTCACTGACGCTTCCGGTCCTGAAGATCTTCGCTCATCCGTATTAAGATGGAGAATATTTCCCTAACTGATGAAGTATCCAGATCAAGCTCCCCCGCATCCTCACACACCCGAAAAAGAACCTGAGCAGCCCGCTCATCATCACGAGTTGGAAGTCCGGCGACTGACTTCTCTTCCGCTATCCTGACAGCAATATCCATCCGCGCTCTGATAAGCCGGAGTAATTCCTGATCAACACCCTCAATATCCCGTCGCAGTTCCTGAAGCGTCATTTATGAGTACAATTACCCACGCGGCAGAAATAAGATCACCGATATTAATCCGGTCCTTCCAATAAACTTCCCACCAGGATCTCTGCTATTTTTTAGGACTTATACCAAATCTGGTACCATGCAAATATTCGACCAGATACCACAGAGAGAACGCAGGGATCTTCTGATCTCCTGGCTGGCACTCTCCGCGGCATTCACCGTCGCCATGATTGGAATCAGCAGGCTTACTCCAATCAATATTCTCCAGATGTTCCTCATTTCAGCTCTTACTGCAGGAGTAGCTTTTATCGTCCATGAAATGGCCCATAAATTTACTGCAATGAAATATGGGTTCTGGGCAGAGTTTCAGATGAATCCCACAATGCTTGTAGTAGCAGTAGCAGTTGCAGCGCTCGCACATGTCGTGTTCGCGGCTCCTGGCGCTACCATGATCTATGGGAATCAGATATCCCGCGAAGAGAACGGAAAAATATCCCTCGCCGGTCCACTCAGCAACCTTATCCTTATCATTCCTTTCGTGGTCCTGTTAATGGCAGGATTATCTGGTGGAATCGCTCTCCTTGCGCTCATCGGTATAAGGGGAATCCAGATTAACGCAATGATAGCGGCATTTAATCTTCTCCCCTTAGGCCCGCTTGACGGGGTGAAAATCCTCTCCTGGAACACGCCTATCTATATCGGAACCGTTCTTGTTGCATTTGGAATTCTCTTTGCATCATTGAATTTTACCATGTAAGATAAGCCACATCTTTCGAATAACTGCAATCAACACCCCCTCTTTTTGAACCAGTCAGAAGGTCCTGATTATTAATTTAGTCCTCCAATCATTCAGGTATGAAAGTAATCGGAATATCAGGCAGTCCTCGTGCAGGGGGAAACACCGAACGGATGATACGAAGAGTCTTTTCAATTCTTGAAAAGGAAGGGATAGATACAGAATTAATCCAGATTGGAGGAAAACCATTACGTGGCTGCATCGCCTGCAGGAAATGTTATGAAAACAAGGATCAAAAATGCGCTGTTACAACAGATGATTTGAATGAGTACTTTCAAAGGATCTCACAGGCAGATGCAATCCTCCTGGGATCACCAACATATTTCGCAGATGTCTCCGCAGAGATGAAAGCATTTATTGATAGATGCGGTATGCTTGCCAGAGCCAATGGGGATGTACTTCAGCGAAAGGTGGGTGCAGCAATTGTTACTGCCAGGCGAGGCGGAGCGATTCATACATTTGACACAATTAACCACTTCTTCTTCATATCTCAGATGATCGTTCCAGGATCAACATACTGGAATGTAGGTCTTGGAAAAGCAGCAGGTGAAGTAGAAAACGACGAGGAAGGCATGGCAACAATGGATACACTCGGAATAAATATGGCATGGCTTCTTAAAAAAATAAACCAATAAAACCAACACTCTTTTTCCCAACTCTGCCGGTAGTCATATCCACCGTGAAACAAAATAAGATACGGAGTCCTCAATGGTACTGGAAGAAGAGATCTTTTTTATAAATCAGGATATTGCCCGTGAATTTGTTAAATTACTGAAGGAACAGGGAATTTCTTCATTGATACGCCAGAAGTCGCAACTTGATATCAGACTGATGCTCAGTGGAACGTATTCCCGGCTGGATACCATGCTTGATGAGGTAATCAGTGCTGATGGTGCATGTGATGAAGAGATTGAAATCTTTTCCCAGACACGTGAACATCTGGTTTCCCAGCGTGATCTTATCGCTGATGCATTTAAAACCTACAAAATAGGTGACACCATCGGATCAGGAGATATGGATATCATCACTGGTGACCGGACCATTGAAGAAGATGAAAAGGAAGAGGTACTTGAGAAGATTATTGAAGAGATGTATCTTATCCGCCTGCTTCATTTAAACGATCTTCTCAAAGAATCAGAAGCAGGTCTTGTTCTTGCAAAAACAATAGAGCCGAATGAGGCAGTACTGACAGTTTTTGCAGATGAAATACCGATGATACCAGATGAAATACTGAGCAAACACGATATCACCGCCACAATAACTGCCGGCGATGACGAAGAATGGGTAGTCACTGCCGGATCTGAAATCATTCTTTGTGAAGATTTATCTCCAATCGAAGAATTTATGGAAGAGTATGATATACCAGAAGAGGAACTGGCAACGTTTTTCCCACGGCTTGAAATTAAGCAGCTGCTGGTATCAGAGATCCTCGCCCATATCAGAGATGGAGGAAAAGCATCCCGGGAAGAGATCATCGAAGAGTTCTCCGAGCGCGATATCGAGACAAAGGAAGGAGAGTCAAAGATCGCGCTTCACCTGAGCAAGTCCTATATTGACGCAGTTCTTGATGACCTGAAAAAGACCGGGATCATAAAGGGAAAAGATCAGAAACTAAAATTGGCAGTCTGATTGCCAATCCAAAAAATCAATTACTTTTTTGCAATACCGGTATACTCACCAGACAAAAGATACTGGGGATTAAAGAGGGCAGTCAGGCGAAATACGATATCCTTTGATTTCTCCTCGTCAATTATTGTGTTAATTATATCCTCAAAATCAATCCATACAACCTCATCACCGCCAGCAATAAAATTCCGGCTTGATTGACCAAGAAATCCGGATAATGAGAATTTAAAAAAACCCATCATGAAGTTATTCTGAATCTGCCCATCAGATAAATTCAGATGGGTAACCTGATCATCAGGAACCTCCATGATACCATAAACGTCATCAACAACCATACCAAACCGGGTTGAAGATTCTGTTTCAGGGACAAATACGATAACTTTTTTCTTACCACTGCCACCGGCAAGTGGGATGATCAGCCTGATATCAAGTACCTTAACAACTTCACTTCGAAGATTAAAGACACCAGGGATAAAGTCAGGAGCGTTTGGAAGGGGGATCTTCTGCTGGTCAGGAACGATCTCCCGAATGAACGAGACGTGCGCCGCATACATGCCCCCTCCCAGCGAAAAAAGGAGCAATCGGTGTAACTGAACTGTTGAATCCATATTCCTCTGCCTCATTTTAGAATAATCCGGCACAAAGGCAGACTGCACCGAAGAATAACCTGATCTGATGTTTGCCATCCGGGAGGATAGACCTTTTGATATAAATCAGGCAGCCCGGTCCTGACATTCATGATGAGAAGGAAGTTATCAATAAGGGGGAGAGACACAGATGAGTATTTATCAGTCTCCATATACTCAGGAGACAGGAGGAAGAGATGGAAGAACTCCTTACTCTGGTGGAGATTCAACTTGGAAAAGACCATTATCTGATAGACAGTGACATTATTGACAGGTTCATCCTCCCGCTTGAGGCAACTGAGGTCTATGATGCTCCTCCATATATCGAAGGAATGGTCCAGTGGAACCAGGATATGATCCCGGCAATTAATGTAGCACCACTCCTTGGTATGCAAAGAGATGATAAAACCAGGCGAAAAAGAACAATGATAATCCCAGCCGGGAGGGTTGCTGATTATGCGATGGCAGTATCAGTAGATGAAGTATATCAGGTTCGGAAAATACGGCCAGATGAGATAATGCCGGTTGACATCTCAGCCTGCCGGGGAATAGAAGACTATGTCAAAGGAATTGTCAGGCTTCATGATGAAAACGGAAACGAAGGGGATATCCTGGTTCTTCTTTATATGAATCTTGAAAAGATGATGCGTGAACTTCTCAAAGGACGGGTATCCCGCCCGGTTCCGGACTTTTTTGTCTGGCGATGGGATAAGGCAACCAGTTCCGCTGCAGAATAATACCCGCTTACCTTTTTTTACCGGTCAGATCAAAATATACCCCATGGTCTGGTCCGCTCTTTCGCTCGATACCTGGCTTTCACGCCAGCAGGCAACCCTAACTGATGTGTCCGACGCCGTTCAGGCAATCATTGATGAAGTAGCAACCGGAGGGGATACCGCATTATATGACCTGTGTGAACGATTTGACAAGGTTCGACCGGATAACCTCCGTATCTCCGATGACGATATTGATACTGCATATGATACAGCGGATCCTGAGATCGTTGAAGCCCTGACTGAAGCACATGCACGTATAAGTATGTTTCATGAGCAGCAACGTCAGCAGGATCTCTGGCTGACCGAGAGCGAACCAGGTATTACACTTGGCGTGAAGACAACACCGCTGCAAAGAATCGGTATGTATGTGCCAGGAGGACGCGCGGCATATCCATCCACCGTACTGATGTGCGCAGTCCCGGCCCAGGTCGCAGGAGTAAAGGAAATTATCTGTTGTACCCCACCACCTGCAAATCCGCTTACCCTTATTGCTGCAGATATCGCAGGGGTCACAGAAATCTATACAGTAGGAGGGGCTCAGGCTATTGCAGCGATGGCCCTTGGAACGCCATCCATTAAACGGGTTCAAAAAATTGTAGGTCCGGGTAATGCTTATGTCACTGCCGCAAAGATGGCTCTGCGAGGAAGAGTAGAAACTGACTTTCCAGCAGGACCTTCAGAGATCGCAATCATTGCAGACCATACCGCACGACCTGATTTCATAGCCGCTGACATCCTGGCTCAGTCAGAACACGACCCTCAGGCTGCATCAGTACTCATAACCACTGATTCAAAACTGCCTCAAAATGTGGAAACATGGATTGAAAGGATGATGGCCGATGCTCCGCGTAAAGAGATCATCAGGGCGGCCCTTAACCAGTCAGGATACCTGGTAGTCCCATCTCTTCAGGACGCAGTAGAGGCATCAGACAAAATTGCACCAGAACACCTTTCGATTCAGGTTCAGGATGCATTACCTGTACTAAACAGCATTAAAAACGCAGGATCAATCTTCGTTGGTCCATATGCACCGGTAGCGTGTGGAGATTATGCTTCAGGGACAAACCATGTGCTCCCAACCGCCGGAAATGCACGCCTGTACTCAGGGCTGAATGTTGCCCATTTTACAAAAACTGCAACCCTGCAGATCGTCAGTCGCACAGGAATAGAAAATATTGGTGATATTGTAGAGACTATCGCTACTGCGGAAGGTCTGCCGGCACATGCACGATCGGTGCGGATACGAAGAGAAGATATATAAAAATTCTAATTTTTTTCTCTGCCCGGATGAAGGATCTCCATCCTGAAGGCAGACTTCATCACTCACCCCCATCTGAGCCGGAGAAGGGTCTTTAGCATGGAAAAAGCATCAGAAGTCTGCAGGCGGGAATCCCCCGTATCGTTCCATACAACCGGCACTTCAATGATCCGAAAACCAGTTCTTCGCATCTTCCACAAGACCTCAACATCAAACTCAAACCCGGTTGCGCGAAGATAAGGGAGCACCTGAAAAAGTGCTTCCCTGCGGAAAAATTTGGCTCCACACTGAGTATCATAGTACGGGAGTCCAAAGAGCACCCTGATAAGGAGGTTAAAAACCCGGCTCTGAAACCTTCGTGATAGTGGCTGATGAGTCTGAACATCAGAACCAGGCATATGTCTGGAGCCGATAATCCCATCATTTTTGCCAATTAAATCAATTAAACGGAGCATTTCCGCATTCGTCGTTGAATTATCTGCATCCATAAATCCGACCAGCGGGGCTGTAGCAACACGAAAACCTTCATACACCCCTCCACCCTTCCCAAGGCGCCGAGAGAATGTAAGGCACCGGATGGTCAGTTGTGGATTGTCTGCAGAAAATTTCGTGATAACGGTATCAGTACGGTCAGTACCATCACAGACAAAGATATATTCAGCCTGCGGATCTGAAAAATCCGATAAAAGACGTAAAAGCCTTTTTTCTTCATTATATGCCGGAATAACAATACTATAGCGGGGCATCGTGCCCATAATACCTCACACAAACCGGCCTGATTATTTATTGCAATGACAGGTCCGGATTGATTTTGCCAGTAATATCTGTCAGAAAGGGTGATAAACTGTTGGAGCAGAAGCAACCCAGACGGCGAAGAATGATGGGGAAGGATAACAAATAATCTGATATGTCTTATCTGAATGAAATAGAGCGGCGCGGAAAAGAGGCAAATCCATTCTTCTGCCTTATGGATATTGAACCGGTTTCATGGGGAGACGGAAAAGCAAGGCTAGAAATGAAAGTCCGCAGGGATATGACCAACGGAGAAGGATGGTTGCAGGGAGGAGTCTATACCTCACTCATTGATGAAGCCATGGCGCTTGCAATTTACACCCTGCTTGATGAACATGAGATGATAGCAACCATCTCAAGCACAACACATTTCCTCAGGGGCGCAAAAGCAGACACCCTTATCGCTGCAGAAGCATTAGTAACACGCAGAGGAAGGCAGATCGTCTTTACCGAAGGCCGGGCGTATACCGTGGAAGATGGTCGTGATCTCGCCCGCTGCTCAGCATCGTTTGCAGTGAGGCAGAGTTGAGCTGCAGGAGAGAATAAAAGAGGGATCAGGATCAACCTTTCTGCAATATTTTCAGGAGATTGTGGGCGTGAAGTACATTTTTATCACCGGTGGTGTGATGAGTGGTCTTGGAAAAGGAATCACCGCTGCATCAATTGGAAGGCTGCTTGAAAACCGGGGGTATCATGTTACTGCGGTAAAAATTGATCCATACCTGAATATCGATGCAGGTACCATGAACCCGGCTCAGCACGGAGAAGTTTTTGTTCTGCATGACGGAGGGGAGGTTGACCTTGACCTTGGAAACTATGAGCGGTTCCTGGATATTGAACTCAATTCTTCCCATAATATCACCACCGGAAAGGTATACCGGCTGGTCATAGATAAAGAACGCCGGGGTGATTACCTAGGCCAGACAGTCCAGATTATTCCTCACATTACTGACCAGATTAAAGAGTGTATCAGATCTGCTGCAACAGAGAAAGTTTTCAACGGTAAAGAGGCTGATATTTGTCTTGTCGAAGTAGGTGGGACAGTTGGTGACATTGAAAGTATGCCATTTCTTGAATCAGTCCGCCAGATGAGGAGTGAACTGCCGCCGGAAGATCGCGCGCTCGTTCATGTCACCCTTATGCCTTCTGACTCAATGGGAGATCTCAAGACAAAACCCACACAGCACTCAGTAAAAGCGCTCAGGGAACTCGGACTATTTGCAGACGTGATCGTCGGACGGAGCGAAAGACCGCTGAACTCACATACAAAAAAGAAACTCTCATCGCTATGTGACCTGCCCCAGCACGCAGTCATCAGTGCAACTACAGCCCCTGACATATACCAGGTTCCGATGGAACTTGAAAAAGAGGGGCTTTCAGAAGTACTTTGCCAGCATCTTGGGCTTGGTAATGAGCCTCTGGACCCTGATTGGTACCGGATTGTCACAAGAGAATACACCCACCGGGTCATCATCGGGATTGTAAGCAAATACGGCAAGGAAGATGTATACCTCTCAATAAAGGAAGCACTCAGACACGCAGGAAGAGCACTCTCAACAGAGGTTACTATCAGATGGCTGGATGCTGAACGGGTTGAACCAGCTGATCTGCGTGAGTGTGATGGAATACTTATCCCAGGTGGATTTGGCACGAGAGGTATTGAAGGAAAGATCGGTGCCATCACCATTGCCAGAGAGGAAAAGATACCACTTCTCGGACTCTGTCTTGGATTTCAACTCTCCGTTGTCGAGTATGCCAGAAATGTATTAGGGTGGACCGATGCATGCAGTAGTGAATGCAGCAGTGGGACTGAGGTGATCACCATCCTTCCTGAACAGGACGGGGTAGCAGATCTTGGAGGAACGATGCGTCTTGGTGATTACCCGGTGCTCTTAAAGAGCGGAACACGGGCGATGCAGCTGTATGAAAGTAGTGAGATAATCGAGAGACACCGGCACCGCTACGAGGTTGAACCTGCATTTATCGCAGATTTAGAAGCAGCAGGGCTGGTTTTTTCAGGAACCTGGGGGAACAGGATGGAGATCGCAGAAATCCCAAACCACCCGTTCTTCTTTGCTACCCAGTTCCACCCGGAGTTCAGATCACGGCCGACCCGGCCATCACCACCATTCCTCGGGTTTGTTGAAGCAGCTCTGAAGATGAAGAAAGGGGGAGAATAATGGTAAAAACAGAGAAATTTATCGAAGAGACGATACAAAAAATACGAGATGAGGCAGAAGGCGAAACAGTTGTCATTGCCCTATCCGGAGGAGTTGACAGTTCAGTCTGCGCTGAACTTGCTTCACGTGCAATCGGAGATCGCCTCATTCCCATTTATGTTGACACCGGGCTGATGAGAAAAGGGGAGACAGCACGGATAACTGAGACATTCGGACATCTGGGTGTCCGGGTCATTGATGCAGGTGACGAATTTCTCGATGCTCTTGCTGGTGAAGATGATCCTGAGAAGAAACGTAAAATCATTGGTGAGCGGTTCATCAGAGTATTTGAACGCGAAGCACGGGCAACCGGAGCAAAATACCTGCTTCAGGGAACAATATATCCAGACTGTATCGAGAGTGAAGGTGGTATAAAAAGCCATCATAATGTTGGAGGTATGCCCCTTGCCATGGAGTTTGGCAAAGTAATCGAGCCACTCCGTGAACTCTACAAGGATGAAGTCCGAGAAGTTGCAGAGGCGCTCGATCTCCCAAAAGAGATCGCTCACCGGATGCCATTCCCAGGACCAGGTCTTTCAGTCAGGATCGTTGGGAAGATAACCCGTGAAGCAGTTGAAGTGGTCAGAGAAGCAAATGCAATCGTTGAAGATGTGCTGGTTGAAAAATACCGTCCCTGGCAATGTCTTGCTGCTCTTGTCGGCCTTGGAACCGGAGTAAAAGGAGATAACCGCCTCCATGGCTGGATTGTAGCAGTCCGGGCAGTTAACTCACGCGATGGGATGACCGCTGATCCGGTTGAGATCTCCTGGGAGGATTTAGCCGAGATACAGGCACGGATAACTTCGGGTATTCCGGCAGTCTCACGGGTTGTTTATGATATCACCCCAAAACCTCCTGCAACTATCGAATATGAATGAGATGATACAATGAATTACGAAAAAAATTATCGGGAACTTGAAACTCAATACATTATGCCTGCATTTAGCAGGGAAATACTGATCACAAAAGGATCGGGATGCATCGTAACTGATGCTGAAGGAAAGCAGTACCTTGACTTTGTCGCAGGGATAGCAGTATGCAGCACCGGGCACTGCCATCCAAAAGTAGTCAGGGCCATAACAGAGCAGGCAGCAGATCTCATTCACTGTTCAAACCTCTATTATGTTCCACACCAGGGAACACTTGCAAAAAAACTCGTTGAAATATCGGGAATAGGAGGAAATGCTAAAGCATTTTTCTCAAACTCCGGAGCAGAAGCGATGGAGGCGGCAATCAAACTTGCAAAGGTAAGGACTGGAAAACACGAATTTATCGCCTGCGAAGGAGGATTTCATGGCAGGACTATGGGGTCACTTGCATGCACCCATAAACCAGCGATCCGCGATCCCTTTATGCCTCTGCAGCCCTGCAGCGTTTTTGTACCGTATGGTGATGCTGATGCTATACGAAAGGTGATCACCCAAAATACCGCTGCAGTAATTCTTGAACCAGTGCAGGGAGAGAACGGAGTAATTATTCCTCCACCCGGATATCTGAAACAGGTCAGGAAGATCTGTGATGAAAAAGGAGTCCTGCTTATTCTCGACGAGATACAGACCGGGATGGGCCGGACAGGAACCTGGTTTGCATATCAGCAGGAAGATATTACCCCAGACATTGTAACCATTGCAAAAGGTATTGCAAGTGGATTTCCAATGGGCGCAATAGTTGCCCGTGAAGGGCTGGAATTTGGGAAATCAGAACATGGAAGCACTTTTGCAGGTGGACCTGTCGCCTGCGCTGCAGCTCTTGCAACAATTGAGGTCATAGAAGATATACTCCCCGGTGTTGCTCAAAAAGCTGAGCGAATCAGGAAGGCTCTTGCTGATCTCAATCCACGGGTACAAGGTCTGATGATCGGGATTACTATCGGGGATACATGTGCAGCGGTTCAGAAAGCGTGTGCAGAACAAGGGCTCCTCGTCAATTGTGCTGCAAACGGAAACCTCAGACTTGTTCCTCCCCTGGTCATCACTGAAGAAGAAATTGACCGGGCAACAGGTATCATCAATGAAGCAGTCCGAAAGTCTCGTTCGTGAAATATACAAGCAGGAAGGGTATGTCTATGCCCGATCTCCTGAAGAGATAGCACAGACCTTTGGATTTTCCCATGTTGCACGGCTTGCAAGCAATGAAAATCCATTTGGTCCATCTCCCCTGGCGGTGGCAGCTGCAGAATCTGCACTTGCCGGGATGCACCGATACCCGGATACCACAGTTAGCACATTAACTAGTGCGCTCAGGACCTATCATGGAGAGTTTGAGTTTGTCACTGGCGTTGGGATGGATGGTGTGATCGAGACTTGTATCAGGGTCCTTGTAAACCCTGGTGAAAAGGTGGTAGTCTCGGTCCCGACCTTCTCCTTTTATGGTCTTGCAGCCCGTGCACAGGGTGCAGAAGTATTATCGGTTTCTCGCAAGGAAGACTTCACGATTAATCCAGAGGAGATAATCCAGGCATCACGTGGGGCAAAGATAACATTTCTCTGTACCCCAAACAACCCTACCGGCACAGTTACCCCGGTTGAAGATATCAGAACAATAGCCAGAAATATCGATGGGATACTCTTTCTTGACAATGCATATGTTGAGTTTTCAGATGTTGATTACCGCCTGCTGATGAATGAATTTGAGAATATTATCATCGGGAGGACGCTGTCAAAGGTGTTTGGGCTGGCAGGATGCCGAATAGGATATGCATTTGTTCCTGCGTGGCTACGCCCGATATATGAAAAAGCAGCAACACCATTTGCGGTGAATATTCTCTCTGCCGCAGCAGCAACAGGGGCCCTTTCTGACCAGAATTATGTAAACATTACCATAAAGCACGTTAAAACCTGGAGAGAGAAATATCATCAACAGTGCAGGATGCCAATCCTTCCCGGAGGTGCGAATTTTGTGATGATTGACACCAGCCCTATGACCGGGGATGAATGCGCGGAAATCCTTGCAAGAAACGGGGTTATTGTCAGGTCCTGCAGATCATTTCCAGGACTGGCTAACCATTATATCCGGGTCTGTATCGGTGAAGACTGGGAGTGTGAAGCCTTTATCACCGAGATAAATAAATTATGCTGATCGCACTAACCGGAACACCAGGTACCGGGAAATCAACCGTTGCTGATGAACTTGAGAAGCGTGGGCATTTTATTATCAGGGTAAACGATACCATCAAAGAGTTTGTCATTGAGAGAGATGAGGAACGGGATGCACAGATCGTGGATATTGATCGGTGGTGTGCAGAATTTCCGTATACACACGGCATTGCAGAAGGGCATCTCTCTCATCTTCTTTCAGCCGACCGAATAATCGTGCTCAGATGCAGACCTGATCACCTCAAAGCGCGACTTATTGAACGCGGGTATCATACAGAAAAGATCGATGAAAACGTGGAGGCAGAACTGCTTGACGTGATCATGATTGAAGCGCTTGAAGAACATACCCCTGAGCAGATATATGAGTATGATGCAACCGATAAGACAGTGACAGAGGTTGCTGATATGGTAGAGAATATTATCGCAGGGACAATACCTCCCAAACACGGTCATGTGGACTGGCTTTCAGTCTGTGCAGATTTATTATGACACTTGATTCATATCGAGACCAGGTTAAACCTATTATTGATCCAATAGTGGCGTTGTCAGTAAAAGTAGGTCTGACTCCTAACTTCTGCACGCTGCTCTCTCTTATCGCTGCAGCAGGAGGAGGGTATGCGTTCTTCAGGGGTGATGTGTTATTTGGAACCTTCGGAGTAATTCTTAACGCTTTTTTTGACGGGCTTGATGGAGCAATTGCCCGCACACTGAATCAGCAAGGACTTCGTGGTGACTTTCTGGACCACACGGTTGATCGTTATGCAGACATCTTCATCATCTGCGGCATCTTTTCAGGACCACTATGTGCATGGTGGATCGGGGTGCTTGGTCTGACCGGGGTCCTTATGTCTTCTTATCTAGGAACACAGGCTCAGGCTGTCGGAGTGGGAAGATTTTACGGCGGACTGCTGGGACGGGCAGATCGTCTGATGCTTCTGATCGTCATTGGTATCGCAAGTATTTTTATTCCGGCCCCCATCCTGGGTTTCAGTCTCTTTGCCTGGCTTTTGTTGTTATTTGGCGTATTCGGGCATATTACAGCGGCACAGCGGTTCGCTCATGTCTGGAAAAACCTGAAACAATAATCATCTATCTTCTTTTTGGATATAAAAAATTATAATCCCGGAGTGATATATTCTTGGGAATCTGCCATATATATCCAGTATGCAGATCGGGGATCTAACATCATATCCTGCCCTGATCTTCCTTTTTCGATCGGATCCTCGTACCTCTGTTCAGGATTATCAAACCCAAGAATATACGACCAACTGAGATCATCAGGAAATACCTCTTTTACTGGTGATGCTTCAACACCAGGAAAACTGATCAGGTTCCACCCCTTTGCAAGAAGCTTTGTAAGATTCCCTTCAGGACCAGTCTTTGCGACAGGAAGAAGAACATCAGTCTGTCCCTGAGCATAAATCCAGACACCAGTAAGAGGATCCAAGGGTGAATCTTTGTTCATCCGTATCCATTGACCTGATGCACTATTCCATGAAAACAGGGAATGACCGGCGGTATCTACAGAAGAAAAGATGCTCGCAGTATCCTGTAGTGGTTCAAGACTGACCGGGACTGATACAAGATTCCACCCAGAAAAAAGTCTCATGTGCTGATAGTACTCTGGAATTGCTACAATATAATCAGATTTTATAATATCGGTGCATCCATCATAGTCACAGGCATGGAATTTCGGGCTGAATATCCCGGCAGACTCATAACAATGAAACGGACCAGGCTGATCAGAGGTCTGACCATCACCAAAATCTATCTCCCACTGGGCTGGATTTCCCATTATCCTGAATGAAGAACAAACCGGCGTGATACCACGCCGTGGTTGGGCATCAATATCATATACTACCTCATCGGGCTTTAACACATGAATCTGCTGAGCGATCTCACCCATACAGTTGCCTTCACTCCAGACTTTCAGCGATGCATTATACACCCCTTCTGAAGTATAGATATGCTCCATTCGCTCCGCAGATCCAGAAACACCATCACCAAAATCCCAGTATCGCTTTATACCGGGAGACCGGGTCGTATCAGTAAAAACCACATTAAGGGGAGCATACCCTGATGCCGGAAATGTTGTGAATGAAGGTGACGGAACCGGATACACAGAAATATAATCGGTTTTGTTCACCACTTCCTCATGATCAGGATACTCATTGATAAGTTGCACAGAATACTCGCCAGGGAATGTAAAGCAGTGGAAAGGATTCTTCTCATCACTTGTCTCACCATCACCAAAGTCCCACTCCCTGCTCTTTGGAATTTCGGGTGAAGATTCCCTGAACTGAACACAATGTGGAGCGCAGCCCTGCA
>Ga0351901_1069_pt1 | contig 32935 bp, 37 predicted proteins | sample BONcelHT113001D4_FD_206875 | JGI IMG/M metagenome (GOLD analysis project Ga0351901, IMG submission 206875) | Enriched cells from coal bed in the Powder River Basin, Montana, United States - BONCAT cells T11 rep1 HSBNCT.T11.300.1.D4 ...
AACAAGACAGAACGAAAATGTGGTTCAATAGACATAATGAAGCAGAATTTTTTCACAAATATGAGCGTGAGCTTTCGGAGATGTTCGCAAAAGCAATTCAAGAGGACATATGCCAATTTTTCTCCAGTCAAAATATCAATGTGGATAACTTGCTAAAAGTAAAAATATGCAAAACAAATTACGGCTCTTTACAAATTTTTTCAGATGTAGTATTTCTCGCTCCGTTGGCCGTGGCTTATGAACTTCTGAAAATAGCGTTGGAATTATGGGAAAATACAAATAAAACAAAGCAAATGCTCCAAACAACTGGACAAGCCCTCGAAAAGAAATATAACAAATTTGTCAGATCAAAATTGGAATTGATTGCACCTAATCCACCTAAGGACGTATCTACATTAAAGCTATCCATAGAATCAGATAATATATCATATGTCATATCTTCTTTTAAAAATATGGATAAACATAAAATACAACTTCAAGTGGACCTATCAAGAAATAATATCAAATTAATTAATTTAAGCGAAGAGGAACTCGCATTTACACGAATAGGAATATTTAAAAATGACACTCCTCAAATTAAATGGGAATTTTATAAATCATATCAAGGGAATTCCGTTAAGATCGGCCCCCTAGAGAATACGTCAATGAACATCTCAGATTTCGTGAATTGTGATAGAACTGAGCTAAATATCCAGCAAGATCTGCCACTATATGTTGATTGCTGGTTGGAAGATATTAAAGGAATTTATCTGGTAAAATTCTTATCGATTCCAGGCAGTATTACGCATACCAAAAGATTAGAACTTTCGGCAGAGATTGATGAGGATACTATTACATTATGTAACAAAGCAAAAGATCCATCCTCTATCATGAAAAAGATACGTCTGGGTATATTTAAAAGCAAAGCAAAAAAAATTGATTGGGATTATATTGAATCCTATCAAGGAATGATAGATGCATTGATGCCGCTCCATACTGTTAAGAAAGATTTTAATGAGTTTAAAAATTCAGCTCAAAATACCCTAATGGTCAAAGGAGAGCTCCCCCTTTGCATCGATTGCTGGGTTGAAGACCAAGAAAATAGTATTTGTGTATTCCTGCTTTATTTAAAAGTTTAAATAAATGAGAACAACTAGTATTGATATAAAACGGCGGACTGCTTACGTCTCTGGCAAGGTCCAGAAGACCGGCTACAGAGCCAGAGTTCTCGTCATTGCTCGTGACTTCAGTCTGAAGGGTTACGTGCAGAACCTGGATGATGGGCGAGTCAAGGTGGTAGCGGAGGGCGAAACCGGTGATCTGGAGAGCTTGCTGGCGGCTTTGGATATCAAAAACACAATTATCAACGTGGTTGATATCAGGAACGAGTTTTCTCCTGCAACAGGCGATTTTGACAGCTTTGTCACGATTGTATCTGGAGGCGAGACGGATCTGAGACTGGATGCGGCAGCAGAACTGCTCACGAAGCTTATCGTAGTAAACGAAAAAATATTGGATGAAATCCAAGCGACTCGCACGGAATTAACAGAGATCCATCACGAATTGGCGGAGACTCATCAAGAACTGGCGGGGACTCACGAAGACCTTAATGGGGCGATTAATGAGTCGCATGATGCCATTGTAAGCGAGATTAGAGAGCTTCGCATTGATCTAAAGGAAAACCTGGAAGGCAGGTTGATAAGAATAGAATCCGACGTCTCCCAAATAAAAGCAAAGATCGCCCTCTAGCTATTCATTTTAGTAATCGGCAGCTTTCCTTGAGCATCCCATGAATCTAAGCCCAACCGGCCTCCTGCCCCCGGAAAGACCGCCGCATGCATCCACCCCGCCTGGCGAGCAGCGCCGCAGTCCCGGATGGTCTGGTCCTCGGGCAACGAAACAGAAGCGCAATCGATATCCCGTCAACGATGCTGTGTGCTCTATGCCTCTGTGGTGAGATCGTTAGTTGTTTGGTTATAATTGTCATCTAATACTAATAGCAAACGGCCATTGTTCCCCAAAATCCCGCGCCCGGAAAAACGCCCAGCCAAGCCCACAGGCGGCCGCCCACGCGGGCAGCAGCGCCCCCGCCCGAGCGCGCGCATGCGGGCCGAAACCTGACTGAGAAATAATTCTCTGCCCAAGGGTTAAGCACGTGAACTACCTCGCCGTGTTGGGCATGACCTGCAAAAGTGATCCGCAACTTTCCTGAAAGCGCCTCATGATACTGGCCCGCTAGGTCTATTGACCACGAAGAGACAGTCGCTTGCTTTCCGACCCTCGCCCATCTCCGAATAAGTCTGAAGGAAGCTTAATATGCAAATATCTCCGATTAGGGCTTATATGAAATTTCATATTACTATTGAGCGGGACGAGGACGGAAGATATGTTGCGGAGTGCACCGATTTGCCGGGGTGTCTCTCAGAGGGAGATAGCCCGGATGAGGCCATGGAAAACATAAGCGAAGCTATCATCGGATGCCTGAAATCCCGGCTTAAGAAGACAGGAGAGAAGCTCAAGCTCCCATCCATCGATGGAAAGCTCGATATATCTATCGACGTCACTGAGCCAAAATATGCAAAAGCTTCCTAGAGTCTGTGGCGACAAACACGTAGCTGCCCTTAAAAAAGCAGGCTGGAAGCTTAATCATGTGGAAGGCAGTCACCACATTTTAACCAAAGAAGGAACAGATGTTCATCTCTCAATACCCGCGCATAAAGGCAAAGACCTTGGCATTGGGCTTCTTAAGAAGCTGATCGCCAGGGCTGGTCTTACTAACGAAGAATATCTCGATATTTTCTATGATAAATGATGGCTATTGTAAGCTAATAATAACAAACACCTAATCGCGCTCCCAGATCCATCGCCCGCAAAATTGCCAGCCCACCGTCAGCTGCCCGAGCGCACGCATGCGCATGGACTGCGGCCCGGCAACAGCCCCGGCATCAGCATCTTTGCCGGCTACGATGTGCTTCAACAGGCAATGGCGCAAGATATATTTCCTTTACCTCACGATATAAGCTCAATATGTTCACCGAGTATATTGAGGCGGCTCTGGAAAGGGCTGTTTACAAAACCATCGATGATGAGACCCGATCTTTGTTTCAGTGCCCGAGCTTCAGGGGGCCTGGGCTGCGGGCAAAACTGTTGAAGAGGCCCGCAAAGAGCTTATCTCGGTTATTGAAGGCTGGATCGCTCTAAGGCTTCGCATGGAACGGTCCATACCAACAATTGGCGGCCACTGAAAACCTCGCCGGTTGGCTTGCCTTCGTTCTTGCAGCACAAAACACGGCAAACTGTTTATATAATCGTTATAGATAAGGGCCAGTTGAAGGGAAAGGCTATTAGTGCATCATCCACTATTCTGAGAAAGCTCGGCCAAAGAAGCCTGTCCTGGCCGATGGAGCTCTGAAAGAATTGGCTAAGAAAGCGAAGCATAGTGATGCCATCATGACCGGCATTCTCGTTACCAAGTTCAAGATGGGCCAGATCGATGTCGAGGATCTGGTGCAGATGGCAGCCGATGCCACCAAGGTGGAGAGGTGCTCGGCAGCAAAGAAGGTGCTGGAGGCGGTGAGGGATTCGCCCGACTTTCTGCGCCAAGAAGCTTTGCTGGCAAACAGCAATGACATCATATCACAGAATCGAAAATAGAGTAATTAGCCTAAAATTGGAGGAATTAATTTGAAAAAAACGATAGGCGGAGAAATAGTGGAGTTTAACTTGACCAAGCTATTGCCATTGCTGGTGATTTTAGGAATTGTTATAGTTGTGTTCTTTGGGCCAATTTATACGATTGATGCACAAGAACGTGGTGTGCTTCTGACCTGGGGAAAAGCCAGTGACAAAGCCATTGATCCAGGAATACATTTCCGAATTCCAGTCATGCAGACCGTTGAGCGTTTCAATGTGAAGACCCAGAAGTATGAAGCAGAAGGGACCGCGGCTTCCAAGGATCTGCAGACGGTCAATACCAAGGTGGCGGTAATTTACCGTCTGAGGCCGGAAAGCGTGCCCAAGATCTATGCAGGCCTGGGACAGCATTACGGTGAGAGCGTCATCCAGCCAACCGTGCAGGAGGTGCTCAAAGCAAGCGCTGCCAGGTTTAGCGCAGAACAATTGATCACAAACCGGTCGACAGTGGCCAGCACCATTCAGGATTTATTATACCAGAGACTTCTGCCTTATGGAATTATTGTGGAGTCAACGGCCATTACTGACTTTAAGTTCAGCGAATCTTTTACACAGGCCATTGAAGCCAAAGTTACTGCCTCGCAACAAATGCTCAAGTCGGAAACTGATCTAAAGCGCATTCAGGTGGAGGCCCAGCAAAAGGTCACTCAGGCACAAGCAGAAGCAGACGCATTAAATTTGCAGAAGCAGGCCATTACTCTAGAACTGATTGAACTGCGCAAAGTTGAGATGCAAACCAAAGCCGTTGAGAAGTGGGATGGCAAATTGCCCATGTACACTGGTGGAGCTATCCCCTTTGTGGATATAGCATCGATAACATCAGCGGCTAAAACAGTGTAGCTGATTGTTGCCATCATATATGAAAATCGAAAAAAATCCGGGCATTAAAGCCATGTGTTTGAGTCCGGATCGAATCTGAAGAAGGCATCGGCAGCCAGAAGGAGGGCCTCCGGCTACTCTAATCTCCGCAATGAGAGTGTAGCTGGAGGGTGGCCCATTTTTTGATTTGCGACATATCGCGAGCTCTCCAAGAGTTGCTTAGCTATGGATGGCGATTCATTGAAGAACTCCCCTCCTCTTAACAACTAAAAAGTATTATCAATGGACTTGGAATGTTTAATTTACAGAAATTTCGGCACACTACCCCATTGGCTCTAACGGTACCATCAATTGCGCGGTTGAATTTAAGAGAAAATAGAACGGAAAGCTTAAACAATATGGACCTGTATCTCCCCTTTCGTAGGAGATGAATCTAAATGGCTGATTGCGAACTATGTACCCGTGCACGACCGTTGCTCTTTCCCATAAAGGCCCCCGTCCACAACCTCACCTACCCCGAGGGCGCATACAAGGGCGTATGCGACATCTGCCTGGAGCACCTGGAGAAGGGCTGGCAGGAACGCTTTGGGCCGAAGCCTGAGGCTAAGAAATAGAATAATAACCGTACTATTTCGACAAAATCTCAAAAACATTTTTAGCACAACCGCGCGGAGTTTGCGCATAGCTTAGGCTCTTGCGCAGGATGCATATCATGAGGATGCAAAAGGAGGAGAAGATTGTAGTAGTATTGCTCCTCATGGCCCTGGGATCTCTGGCCGTGGCATTCTGGGCCTTCAGTCCCGAGGAGTATGTGGTGGAGAGCTCTTCTGTTTCTATGTCCCAAAAGGACGCCGGCCTTTCCGTGGAGGGACTGGTCTTGGAGATAAAGCCTACCAAGAGCGGCGGCAACCTGCTCTTCAAGCTGGACTCGACACAGCTTCCGATTTTCATTCCCGCCAGCGCAGGCGCGAAGGAGCTTCAAGCTCGGATTCAAGCCGGCGATCGGGTAAGGATCAGAGGAACCATCTCGACTTTTCAGGGCAAAGATGAGCTTGTGGTTTCCAAGCAGGCAGATATCCAGGTGCTTTCCGCATGAAAAGCGCAAAGCAGACGGCTTTTATGATAGCCAATCAGATACCCTAAGTGGAGGAAAGGATTTGAAGGCACTCGTTTTCGGAGGAACAGGCAGGATCGGCTCGGCTGTGGCCCGGGACCTGGCCAGTTATGGCGGAGCGGAGACAGTAGGTATCGTGGGCAGAAGCCGCGCTTCCCTGGACAAGACTCTGCAATGGATCGGCAGCGAGAAGGTGACATCCCACGTCCTGGACATTGCTGACGCCAGAAAAGCGAGAACGCTCATGCAGGAATACGATGTGGGCATCATTGCTCTTCCTGACAGAAGGGGCAGCTACAAAACCATCGAGACAGCCATCGGTGCGGGCTTGAATATAGTGGACATCCTGGAGGAGTACCACAGAAGGCCGGACCCTTACGAAACTGAGGGACTGGAGGTGCCGGCTGGCATGAGCCTGGACGAGTACGGCGAGTCTCTGCACAGGAGAGCCCTGGACGGTGGCGTCACCCTTATCGACGGCATGGGCTTCGCTCCCGGCCTGTCCAATGTAACTTTAGGCGAAGGGATCAGGAAAGTGCAGGCAGAACGGGCGGTGGCGCGGGTGGGCGGTATTCCCAGCAGGGAGGCGGCAGCGCGCCATCCTCTGCAGTACATGATCACCTGGTCCTTTGAGCATGTGCTGCGCGAGTACATGGTAAACGTGCGAACCATCCAGGATGGAGAAATCACCGAGGTAAAAGCCACCTCCGGCCGGGAGAGTTTTCGTTTTCTGGAGTTTGGACAAGATGAGAAGATGGAGTGCGCTATCACTCCAGGAATGCCTAGCTTCCTTTACACCCGCAGCTGCTTGAAGAGCTTCTCGGAAAAGACGGTTCGCTGGCCGGGGCACTGGCAGGCCATTGATACCCTCAAAGAATGCGGCCTTCTGGAGACAGAGCCTGTGAACTTCGCAGGCGAGGCGGTCCGGCCCAGAGACTTCTTTCTCAGCATCATCGAGTCGAGGCTTCGACCTCTTCTGGGAGATGATGACGTCTGCGTAATGTGGAACACTGCCTGGGGAAAGGAAATGCAGGCTGACTGTTTCATGTGGGTGGGAGGTGATAGCGGGCAGGGCATCTCGGCCATGGCCAGGGTGACCGGCTCCTCTGCGGCCGTGGCAGCCAGGATGCTCGCGAAAGGAGACATCAAGGAAAAAGGCATCGTAGCTCCGGAAGATGCCATAAGAGATGACGCCTACGGCATTTTCATGCAGGAGCTGGAGAAGAGAGGGATAATAGTAGCGGAAACAATAAAATGAAGATCATAACGCTTCTTTCCGATTTCGGCTCCTTCTACCCGGCGCAGATGAAAGGAGTGATCCTCTCCCGCCTCGCGGATAAAACCCAGGACATAACCTTCGTGGACATCACCCACGACATTCCGCCCCAGGATGTGCGCGCCGGTGCCTTTGTCCTGCTCTCTTCTGCCCGCTACTTCCCACCGGGAACCATTCACCTCGCAGTTGTCGATCCTGGCGTGGGCACGGACAGGCTGGGCCTGGTTGTGGAGAGCGGTGGGCAGCTCTTCGTGGGGCCGGACAACGGTCTGCTCCTGCCTGCGGCACGCAGCCTGGGCACACCAGGCAATCCTCCCCAAGCCTACAAGATTGCTGTTTCTCTTGAGGGCCAGGGCTTGGGTCCGGCCTCCAACACATTCCACGGCCGGGACATCTTCGCTCCGGTCGCAGCCCTGCTGGCCTCGGGCAAGAGTCCGGCCAGTATCGGCCCCAGGGTGAGGCCCAAAGACCTGAATTTCGGAGAGGCAAAGAAGACGGATCGGGGAATTGAGGCCACGGTCATCTACGTGGACCGCTTCGGCAACCTCATATTAAATATGCGAAAGCTTCCGGCCTTCCAGGTGAGCTTGAAGGGAATAAAGCTGAAACGGGTCAGGACCTATGCCCAGGCACGCAGGATCGAACCGCTTATAACCTTTGGAAGCCATGGCTTTGCAGAAATTGCGGTCAACCAGGGAAATGCAGCCGAGGCGTTCTGCCTCAAGGCCGGGGACCGCATCGAGCTGGAGGAGATTTGAGTTGTTTGGAATTGAGTTTGTGCCCGATGAATCGGTCTTGAAGATCGGCTATATGGCAAAACTGGCAGAGGATGCTGGATTTCAAAATATATGGATAACAGATCATTATAATAATCGAGATGTCTGGACTACCATGGCTGTGCTGTCAATGATGACCAATAAGATCAAACTGGGAACGGGCGTCACCAATCCCTACACCAGGAATGCAGCCATCACCGCTTCGTCCATCGCCTCCATAAACGAGCTGTCCGGCGGGCGGGCCATCCTGGGAATCGGTCCGGGGGACAAAGCCACCTTCGAGAAGATGGGCATCGACTGGGACAAGCCCCTCACCCGTGTAAAAGAATCCGTACAGGCCATCCGGGCCTTCCTGGCAAAGGAGCAGGTAAACCAGGCCGGTTTCAAGGGCGCGCAGATGGCCTTTGCCACAAGCAAAATCCCCATTTACATCGGCGCTCAGGGGCCGAAGATGCTGGAGCTGGCCGGGGCCATAGCGGACGGCGTGCTCATCAATGCCTCTCATCCCGAAGACTTCAAGTTCGCTGTGCCCATGATAAGACAGGGAGCAGAAAAGGCAGGCCGAAAGCCGGAGGATGTGCAGATCTGCGCTTATGCCAGCTTCAGCGCCGACAAAGACCCGGCCAAGGCCATCAATGCCTCCAAGATAGTAGTAGCATTCATAGTGGCCGGCTCGCCCGAGAACGTGTTAGAGAGGCACGGAATCGGCATAAATGAGGCGAAGACGATCTCCGAGGCCATTGCTAAATATGACTTCAAAGCAGCCATGGCGGCAGTAACGACAAAGATGACCGAGGCCTTCTCCGTCTCCGGTGCGCCGGCGGACTGCCGGGCGCGGGTGGATGAGCTTCTCAAGACCGGCGTCACTCAGATCGTGGTCGGCTCGCCCATCGGCCCCAATAAGGAGAGCGCCATCAAACTGATTGGAAAGCAGGTCATTGGCAAGTAGGTGGATTTGAGGTTCATGCGCGGGCTGTACATTGGGCGCTTCCAGCCTTATCATCTGGGGCATCAGGCGGTCTTAAAGAAGATCGCAGAAGAGGTAGAGGAGATTGTGATAGTAATCGGCAGCGCCCAGGAGAGCCACGCCCCAGACAATCCCTTCACCGGCGGCGAGAGGGTGGAGATGATCTATGCCGCTTTAAGCGAAAGCGATATGAGAGAGCGCTGCGTCGTCACACCTTTGCAGGATATCAAACGCAACTCGGTATGGGTCTCTCACCTGCAATCCATGGTTCCGAGCTTTGATGTGGTCTATTCCAACAATCCTCTGGTGGTCCAGCTCATCTCTGAGGCAGGCATTCAGATAAGAAAGCCGCCCATGTACCAGAGAGATTTGTACTCCGGAACGGCCATCAGGAAGCTAATGAGGGAGAATGGCGATTGGGCCGGGCTGGTGCCAGCCGCAGTGGCCAGGTTCATCGAGGAGAAGGGCGGTGTGGAGCGCCTGATTTCTGTCTCCAAGAGCGACAGCGACCCAGCGGGCGACAGCTTTTAGCCACTTTTTTTTTAATTTCGTATTTTTCTCTGATTTCAGATCGAATTGAATCTCATTTACTGGCAGAAAGAACCTCCCAAAAAGAGACCTCATGGGGAAGATTTATCATATTTGGGCCGAAAAAAGGGGCCGCTGCAATGCAAAGTCCATCCCAATAAAAGTGGAACTCAAACATTTGCCATGACGAAAGCAAATAATACTTATATTGTTGGACAATCGATAGAGATGTAGCAACGAGGATGATTGAACTAGAGGTCGGATAAATGGGGCAGGAAAAACTTCGTATAATAATTGCTGGCCCTAAGGTCCATGAGGTTGGTTATCGATACTGGCTGATGAATCAGGCAATGGCCCTGGGAATTGAAGGATTCAATGCCACCAATGTGATAGATGCAGATAAGCATCAAAAAGTAGTAGCAATGCTTGAAGATTATCCCGAAGCTCTAGACGCATTTAAAGTTTTGATAAAAGAAAACAAGCCGGAGAGAGCAATAGTCTCTAAAATCGAATTTGAAGACTATCCCGGCAAAGTTACACGACTCAGTAACTTTGCTCAGGCCCTCACGGCAGGTCAATTGTTGAAGTCCATACCGATTTTGCAGGATATCCAGGATCAAGTAAAGGTTTTGCCGGAGATAAGGGATCACACAGCGGAAACAGCGGAGAATCTGCGAGAAGATAGGCTGGCTAGAATGGAAAGAGACATCAGGATGATAGAGGCGAAATTGGGAATGGCTTGATCCTGTCGCCAACTAGTCTTGCGCCCAGTTTATAGCAACGTTTTTTTGCTCCATTGCATACCACTCTTTTCCCATGGGTGACCTTTCGCGATCACAGTTTCGTCTTGAATTTCAGCAGACCAGAACTTCGATATCTACAACTTTAGAGATCTCAAACGGATTCAAATTTTGATCTTTTTGCAGTATAAAAATTCTCGCCTCGCTCTGCGTAATTATTTATCGGTCAACAGCACATTATCCTATATTCGGTGATTTCATGAATTTTGAACACGTAGCTGGAAAAGATAAAGGCAAGATCAGACTCTTTGCCCTTAGCACCTGCATCTGGTGCAAGAAGACCAAAGAGTTCTTATCATCTTTGGGCGTGGCCTTCGACTACATTTATGTGGACCTATTAAAAGGAGAGGAAAGAGCCGAGGCCGTAGCCGAGGTTAAAAAATACAATCCAAGCACCTCTTTTCCCACGCTTGTCATTGGCGAGAAATGCATTGTAGGCCTGAGAGAAAAAGAAATCAAGGAGGCGCTGGCCTGATGGAAAAAGACTTTGCGAAGCCTTCGGTCGAGGAAGTGGACAAATTATACTCCCAACTGGATAAAGATGCCAAGCAGGGTGGATACAATCTCAATCCCGATGCAGATTTCGTGAGAGGCCTGATAAAAGGGCTCATTATAAACGAGAAGCGCTACGGCTACCGTGCCTGTCCTTGCCGCCTGGCTTCCGGCGAAAAATCCGAGGACCTGGATATCATCTGCCCCTGCGACTACAGAGATGCAGACGTTACTGAATTTGGCGCCTGCTACTGTGCGCTTTATGTATCGAAAGCCGTCCTGAAGGGCGAGCAGGGGCTCTCTTCCATTCCAGAAAGAAGGCTGCCACTGGAAGAGAGGGAGAAACTGAGGCAAAAGCAAAAAGCACCAGTAGAGGCACTAGGAGCTGATATCGCAAAAGTTGCCCTCAAGCTTTCCGTGCCCGTGTGGAGATGTACAGTCTGCGGCTACCTCTGCGCTCGGGAGGGGCCTCCAGAGATCTGTCCTATCTGTAAGGTCGGAAAGGAGCGATTTGAGCGGTTTATTTAGCTATGGCCGGAAATAAGAAGTCTGAGCTAAAGGTTTCGGGAATGGTTTGCGCCGCCTGCACGCAGGCAATCGAGAAGGCCTTGCGCAATCTGGACGGAGTCGCATTAGCTCAGGTCAACCTGGGAACGGAGACGGCATCGGTTGAATACGATCCAGAGAAGCTCCACCTTATCGATCTTGAAAAGGCGATAAGGGACACGGGCTACGATGTGATTGATGAAAAGGTCGTGCTCAGAATAGGTGGCATGGTCTGCGCCATGTGCGTGGGGGCGCTGGAGATCGCCCTCAAGAAGCTGGACGGCGTGGTGGACGTGCGCGTGAACCTGGCTTCGGAAAAAGCCTACATAACTTTCAATCCCCGCATGGTCGGTCTGGAGGATATGAAGAAGGCCGTTCTTGATACTGGCTATCAATTTCTGGGCCTCGCTGGAGAAGAAGCTTTGGCCGATCGGGAAAAGGAGGCCCTTCTGAAGGATTTGAAAGACAAGAAGCGGCGCATCATCATCGGCTTTGCCACCAGCTTCTTTCTCATGGCTCTGATGTATCTGCCTGTGCACAAAATCGTCCCCATGCAGGTGGCCATGGCCGTCCCCAATTTTATGAGCCTATTCATGCTCATAGTATCTGCCCCTGTATTTGTCTATGTAAGCTACCCCATCTTCCGGGCCGCTCTGCGGGCGCTTTCTAACAGGAATCTGGATATGGACGTCATGTACGGCATGGGCATTGGCGTGGCCTATGGCTCCAGCATTCTGGGAACATTCGCAGTTGTGCTCACATCGGATTTCATGTTTTATGAGACTGCGGTCATGCTGGCCTCTTTTCTCACGCTGGGCCGCTACTTGGAGGCCCGGGCCAAAGGCCGCACCTCGGAGGCCATCAAAAAGCTGGTGGGCCTTGTGCCCAGAAGGGCCACCATTCTTAGGGATGGGCGAGAGATTGAGGTGTCCGTGGAAGAGGTGTTAGTGGGCGATGTTCTCCTGGTCAAGCCCGGCGAAAAGATTCCGGCAGACGGCGTGGTTATGGAGGGAGAAAGCTATGTGGATGAAGCCATGATCACGGGCGAGAGCATTCCTGCCCTGAAAGAGCCAGGTAGCAAGGTAGTGGGCGGCACCCTCAACAAAAACGGCTCTCTCAAGTTCACTGCCAACCGGGTGGGAAGAGACACCGTCCTGGCGCAGATCATCTCCCTGGTGGAGGAAGCACAGGGTTCCAGGCCTGCCGTGCAGAGGATCGCCGACCGGGCTGTAGCTTATTTCATCCCCACCATCCTCGCCATTGCTTTCGCCGCGTTTGTTTACTGGTATTTTGTGGCCCATAATACTCTGCTCTTCTCCCTCACGGCCCTCATATCCGTATTAGTAGTAGCCTGCCCCTGTGCTCTGGGCCTGGCCACTCCCACGGCCATTACGGTTGGCATTGGCAGGGGAGCGGAGCTTGGTATTCTCATCAAGAGCGGCGAGGCTCTAGAAGCTTCAGAGAAGCTCAACGTCGTCGCCTTCGACAAGACCGGCACTCTGACGGTGGGCAGACCGGATGTTACAGATATAGTGGCTCTGGGAGTAGACGAAAAGGAGATTCTGCGCCTGGCAGCTTCAGCAGAAAAGCCTTCGGAGCATCCCCTGGCGGAAGCTGTCGTTCGCAAAGCCCAGGAGCAGGGGCTTGATCTGGCCAATGCGGAAAGATTCGAGGCCCGGCCGGGAAAAGGCGTGCTGGCCCAGGTGGAGGGCAGGCAGGTATTGGCCGGAAACAGGATGCTTTTCACGGATATGGGCATCGAAATCATCCCCGAGCTGCTCGAAAAAGCTTCGGGCTATGAAGAGCAGGGAAAGACGGCCATGCTCATCGCCCTGGACGGCCGGGCCTGCGGCGTTCTGGCTATCTCCGATCGGCTGAAGGCATCGGCCCAGGAGGCCGTATCCGATCTTCAGAAGATGAATTTGTCTGTGGTGATGATCACCGGCGACAATGCACGAAGTGCGGCAGCGGTGGCTGGTCTGCTGGGCATAAAAACTGTTCTCTCTGAGGTTTTGCCGGAAGATAAATCCAATGAGATCAAGAGACTGCAGCAAAGCGGAAGCAGGGTAGCCTTTGTGGGCGACGGCATCAATGACGCTCCGGCTCTGGCCCAGGCCGATGTGGGCATCGCCATCGGCAGCGGCACGGATGTGGCCATTGAGACCGGCGAGATTGTATTGATGAAAGACGATCTGCTGGATGTCGTGGCAGCCATTGAGCTCAGTCGCAAGGTGATCTCGCGAATCAAGCTGAACATATTCTGGGCCTTTGCCTACAACGTGGCCCTGGTTCCCGTGGCAGCGGGCGCGCTCTATCCGGCATTCGGCATAACCTTCCGCCCAGAGCTGGCCGGTCTCGCCATGGCCCTCAGCTCCGTTACCGTCATCTCCTTCTCGCTCCTGCTCAAAAAGTATATACCGCCGGCAATACAAAATAGAAACATTGGAGGCTAGAAAATGGCAATAGATCCGATTTGCAAGATGACCGTTGATGAGAAGACGGCCAAGCTCAAGAGCGAGTATAAAGGCAAGACGTACTACTTCTGCGCGCCGGGATGCAAGAAGGCCTTTGAGGAAAATCCGGAAAAGTATCTGGGCAACTAGGCCAGAAACAGGGGGCGGCCGCTTCCAATTTTTCCCCTTAAACGTAATATCTAGCAGCAAGCTGACGGACATGCAGAGTGCATCCGCAAAGAGTAAGCTGACCGGGCCAGCGCAAGACCCAAGCCCCTATCCATCGAGGTGCTATGCCTAGACACCAGCCTCGCCGTCATGGGCCGGTGTAGTAAGGAATCAGGCTAGGAGCATCCGGTTCACCAGCCATGCGATGCTCGGAGAAACCTGGGAGTTCAGCACTAGGCGCAACCAAGTCCGAGTCGATCAGCAAAAATTGTAGCGGGTACCCAATATACCCCCTGGCGAGCCCATAAATCTCAGCGTAGAGTGACTGTACTAATTCGGGGTTCTCGTCCTCGCTGATGTTTTTTGTAGGGCTATCGATGATCAATATGTCAGGAACGGGCATGTTGCGCCCCAATGCGACGGAATGAATGGCAAGTGCATAACATAAATTAAACAGAGTCTTCTTGCCTCCACTTCCAGCTTCCCAGAAATTCCACTCCACATCATCATGAATAACCGTCGGTTTCCAATTCCTGGGATCGATGACAAGAACATTTGTCTCGTAATCTTCATGTGCTTCTTCTAGCCCTTCCCAGCATTTCACATCCCAAAGATCCTACAGGTAGCACTTCCTCGCACTTTAATCTCGACCTCGTCTCCTTCTTTCAGATCCAGTTCTCCCAGGGGCTTGAGGACTTTGTTCTCATATCGCGCCTTAATTGCTCCACCCATTATCTCACCAATCACCTTTTAGTTTTCCACGGATAAATGGCTATAGGCTTGACTCATCTTAAATTTGGATTCATCACGAAGCGGCTCAGGAGATGATGTAGCTTATAGGATGCTGCGTGAGATTGTGCGGCTCCGGCAGGCGCGCTCCCGCGTCCCCGCGAACGTGTGAGCGGGCCCGGGGCCGGGGCTAAGAAGGCAAATCCATCATTCGCTATTTAATGTACTCTACATTTTCCATCTCGATGAATTCCCTATCTCCTGTCAAAAATTTAATCCCGAGTTTCTTCGAACACGAATATCCAAGGGCGTCAATGAGGGAGAGCTTCTTTCCAGTCTTGTTGGCGGACTTTCTAAATTCAGATGCATCCAGGTAATCTGAGTCCTCAGTAGATAAAATTTTAATCTTGTAACGTATTAGTTTCACAACTTTTGTAGCTTCATCGCGTCCGAAGTCTCTGAAAAGAGCATACGTAAGTTCTAAAATGTTGAATTCAGTGGAGACTAGATCTGCCTGGGAATAGTTTTCATAGTTGGGATTCCCCTTGAGAAGTTCGATAAGCGCATAAGTATCTGCAAATAGTCTAGCCATCGATCTCTCTCAGTTCATCCTTCAGAGATTGTGTGTCGATCTTCCATCCTTGCAGGAGGCCAAAGATGCTTTTTTTCTTCAGTTCAATCTCTACCTCTTCACCTTCTTTCAGGTCGATCTCTCCCAGGGGCTTTAGGACTTTGTTCTCATATCGTGCCTTGATTACTCCGCTCATGACCTCACCAATCTCTTTTTGTTTTCCACGGATAAATGACTATGGGCTTGCCTAGTCGAAAATCTGGGTTTCTTCACGAAGCTGTCTCCGGAAACGATGCCGATCATGGAAAGCTGCGTGAGATGGTGCAAGCTCCGGCAGGCGCGCTCCCGCGTCCCCGCGCGCGCGTGCGGGCCTGGGGCGCGTGGCCAGGGGGCCGGGCGAGCCGACTGGTGGTGGGGTCGGGACGGATTGCTGAAGGCGCTGCAGCCCGGAAGTGCGCGTCGAGATTGAGAGGATGCCTTCTGAAGCTGCGGGTAATGTCAGGCGGATCTGAATTGACCAAAGCCCCAGCTTCATCTTTTTTGCTCAATCCTTTGAATTATCGGATACATGTTCAAGTACATGGGCGGAAAATTGCGGTTTTCGTACTTCTTGATAATTTTAAACCCATTTCTTTCATAGAAACCTACTGCCTCTCTCTTTGAGTCCACGGTAATATACCTGCATCCCACTTCCAAAGAGAGGTGGTGCACTTTGCCTACTGCTGCCAGGAGCAGGTATCTTCCCACACCTGACCCAGAGAGCTTTTCATCCACGGCCATCCTGGCTATCTTGATGGCAGGATACTTTTGATAGCTGTAATCATCAATGCCATCCTCCTGCTCAACAAGCTTGACTTCGATTGTGTCTGTAACCAAGGTGAAGAAGCCGGCAATACGACTTTGCCAGATGCAAAGGTATGTTCTGCTGATCAGATCTTCCTGAGACTTGATTGCATCGTTATGCAGAAAGTCGTTGAGATCTTCATTAGAAGAAGAGAATAAGGATAGATTATGGCCTTTTTCCAGAGGATTGATGCATAGCTCTCTCGAAGGTATAATCATATCAAATTAGAACGGATGCTCTTTGTAGAGCTTGATGGCTTCCTTGAACATCTCTATCTGTTCCTTGGTGGCCTTTGGATTCCTGAGATCTTCCAGGAACTCTTTTGCATCTTCGCCTTCCAGTACCAGCCCTAGTTCTATGGGATGAGCCATCTGCAAAACCTCTGTCAAATGTTGGATATTCAATGTTCATAAGGCTTTGCAGTAATAGACTGGCGAAGTTTTGCCAGGCATGAGGTTGGCAAAGGCTGCATTGGATGAGTAAAGATAGCGAGGGCTTGTCACGCTGCCGCTGTCCCAGTGTCCCCGCGCGCGCGTGCGGGCCTGGGGGCACGTGCCCGTGGGCCCGGCCGGCCCGTGGGGCTGGGGCCGGATTGCTGGAAGTGCCGCTCGTGAGGGCGCGCCGGGCAGCATGTGGCAGCAGCTCTCTGCGAATCTCCCAAAGCTGCTGATTTCAGAGAAAATAGAAAAAGGATCCTGATTAGGAGGCCACAATTTCAGGCCGTCATCTTTAGCTCGATTTCATTGGCGACAAGTGGTCTTGTCAGAAGCTTTCCGGCTCGATACTCTTTCATGACATCATCGATCCTCTCAGATACTTCTGGTGTTACATATGCTTCACCACAGCAACTGCACACAAGAGCCGGAACCTTTTTAATAACGACTACTTCATCTCCAGCCTTCAATACAAGGTCCGTAGATCCCTCACGCAGTTTGCTTCCACAAAGGGCGCACATATCCGAATTTGTCATAATCGCCTCGTTCTACAATTCACCCAGCACTCATCATCCGGCCAATAGACGGTGATTACGCTAAGCCGATCTCCACATATGGCCACCACAACGTGGCAAGGATTGCCCGATACGAACCCGAGCATCAGAGCAGCGGGACATGGCTGGCGATTCGGGTAATCTTCTATTATCTCTCCATTGGCTATTAAGCTTATCAGATTCTTCGTTGTCACATCCCGATCCGACATCCTGATTAGGGCATGCGTAGTGATGATATACCTGCGTTCGCTGACAAGAACTTTAATGCGCTCAAGCATATCGTTTGACTTCATAAGCCACTCCGTTGCCTTTCTTGGATTCTTTGGTTTATCTGATTTGCTATGAATAACTTTTTGATATGCACTCCACCGGAACAGGCCAACGCGCTCTCGCGTTCCCGCGCGCGCGTGCGGACCTGGGGGCGCGTGCTCGTGGGCCGAGCGGGCAGGTTGGGGCAGGGGCCGGATTGCCGGGGCGCTGTTGCCAGGAAGGGGGCGCCGCTGGATTTTGGGCGAACAAATCACGATCGTAGCAGAGTTATTGGTGCGATCGGATTTGGGGCACTGAAAAACAATCTCGTACTAGTCGGAATATTCTCCAGCAAATGCTATTAGAAAATGGCACCAAATGATCATAGTTTCTTATATATACGTAATCTGTAATATGGGCTAATATAGGTGTTGCGCATGAAAATCTTCATCAGCTGGTCAGGAGACCAAAGCAAGGCAATGGCAGAAGCTCTGCGAGACTGGCTTCCTGATGTCATCCAAGCATGTGAGCCATGGATTTCTTCTGAAGATATCGATCCAGGAGCAAGGTGGAGTTCCGACTTAGCTAAACAGCTAGAACAGGTTCAGTTTGGGATAATATGTCTTACACCAAAGAATCTGACCGCGACATGGATTCATTTCGAAGCAGGAGCTGTTTCAAAGAAATTGGATGATAATACAAGGTTGTGCCCATACCTTCTAGGTCTAAAACCAACCGATATGGAAGGCCCTCTAGTGCAGTTCCAGGCCGTAAAAGCAGATAAAAACGACACTAGGAAATTGGTTCATACACTAAATCATGCTTTGGGCAGCGAGGCATTGTCTAATGAAAGGATTGACAGAGCCTTTGATATCCATTGGCCCCATTTGGAGGAGACGCTCAAAGAGATACTTGCAAGTGCTCCTGAAACAAAGGAATCTGAACGTCATGATGAAGATAAGCTTGACGAGATATTGAAAATTGTTCGCGAGCAATCAAGGCTGCTTTCGGGAATTCAGCCACATCATATGTCGCCAGAAGATGAAAAACGAGAGGCGATCATTGCCGCAATACAATCGCCAGAGCTAATGAACCTAATTTTGCGCCAATCAGATGGGGAACAGGTAGATCCCATTCAGTTTTTAAATGCATTAGCTGCTAAACCAGATATTGCTAGAGCCATTTTAAAAGCAGTTCCACTTGAAACGAAATCTTCGTCGAAAGGAAAACGCAAACTCGATAAGAAGTCTTCCCAACAGGATGCTTTATGAAAGTTTTTATCATCTGGTCAGGAGACCGAAGCAAGGCAATGGCAGAGACTCTGCGAGACTGGCTTCCTGATGTTATCCAAACATGTAAGCCATGGATCTCTTCCAAGGATATTGCGCCGGGGAAAAGATGGAATACGGAAATAGCTAAACAATTGGACCAAACCAATTTTGGGATAGTATGTCTTACGCCGGAGAATTTGAACGACCCATGGATTCATTTCGAAGCAGGTGCATTGGCAAAGAGGATCGATACAGCGAGGGTTTGTCCATACTTGTTGGGCCTTAAGACGACGGATATTGAGGGGCCTCTCGAATCATTTCAAGCCAAACGGGCTGATTTTAAAGAGGATACAAAGGATATCGTGCAAGAAATTTATAGTGTGTCAGGCGAGCATGATTTAACACCTGAAAGGCTCAATAGGGCCTTTGATAGCAACTGGAATCGTTTAGATACGAATCTAAAGGAGATACTCGAAAGGACTCAAACAGTCAATAAACCCAGTCGAGAGCCGGAGGATATGATTGGGGAAGTTTTAGAGGTTGTTCGCGATCAATCAAAACTTTTAATAAAAATAAATGAAATATTAATAAATTCATCTTATTACCCAATTACCAGAGTCAATGAAAGGCTCATTAACATTTTGGTAGATAATGCAAAATCACTACCCTTAGAACAGCTCTTTAATGAGAAATTTTTATCCAAATCTACTACATACAATTCTTTTGAAGAATTAATCAAAGACGTAGAGAAGGCAATAGGAAAACGAATTGTCACTCAGGAAGACTTAATTGCTTCTGAAAAATGGCCTGAACCAATCAAATCACGCACTAGGTTTCCAGATGCAACAACTATGCTTAGGGTTTCTATGAGTGAATGGGTACAAGACGTAATCAAATGATTTTTAGGTAATCGCAAACATGCACAACCTTTCCGTATAATTATCATCTTCTCCCAATGATCTCCACCCCACTCGCTCTCGCCAGATAAAGATCGTCCAGGTTGTCGAATATGCCGTGCTCCACCACTCCCGGAATCTGGCTGATCTTCGCCGCCAGAGCCGCCGGATCAACGATTGCCCCAAAGTTCACATCCATCACGAAGTTGCCATTGTCCGTGATCACCGGCCCGTCCTTCATCTTGCCGAGACGTAGCACCGGCTTTCCGCCTAAGTCCGTCAGACGCCGTTCCACCAGCCTGGCGGCAAAGGGCAGCACCTCCACCGGCACCGGCCAGGTGAGCTTTTCCACATACTTGCTCTCGTCGGCTACGATTACGAACTTCCGGGCCGAGCAGGCAACAACCTTCTCCCTTGTATGCGCCGCTCCCCCACCCTTGATGACGTACAGGCTCGAGTCCACCTGATCGGCTCCATCGATGGCCAGATCAAGGATGGGATGCGAATTGAGCGTGGTGAGCTTTATTCCCGAAGTGATGGCCAGATTCTCCGCCTGAAAGGAGGTAGGAACTCCCAGGATTTCCAGCCCTTCCTCCTTGATCCTCTCGCCCAGCCGCTTGATGGTCCAGGCAACAGTTGAGCCCGTGCCCAGGCCCACCACCATGCCGCTTTTCACCAGCTCTGCAGCCGCTTCACCGGCAAGCCTCTTGGCATCCGCATTGGCAGAAACATCTTTCATGAAGCCTCTAAATTGTCCCAGTTAATCGCGTTCTCTGTGCATCCTCTGTGGTTGGATTCGTAAACCCGTAAGGTTATTTAGCTCACGATCTCGCTCTTCACCGTGGTGAACACCGGTCCTCTCAGGTCCATCTTATGCTTGTAGCTGGTGATGTACCTCTCTAATGCAGGATGGATCTTGATGTTGATATCACCGGGGCTTCTCACGATCCGGGCCCGCGTCTCCGATTCCTTGCCGGCCATGGTGGCCACCTCGATCTCATAGGCAGCCAGCGCGGCAAAGGCATCGATATACTTGATGCCCGTGGTCACGCCCTCGCTAAAAGCCTCCTCCCAGCGAGAGGTGTGGGGGATGCCCATGATGTTCTGCTTGTGCACCACGATCTCGTTTTGGGCGGCCGGGCCGCACAGTTTGGTGTTCTCCTCCGGCTCGACAACGGAGACCTTGACCTTGCGTCCGAAGAGCTCTCCCTCCCAGGCAGTGAACTCGCAGGGCGAGGTCGTCTCCCCGTGCTCGGTAGAGACAGCGACCACAGCCTCGGCTATGGCCTGGCCGGCAGGTGTGGAGGGCAGCTTATCCACGAGAATCATCTGCGCCATCTCCCGGGCGGAAAGCTGCCAGTCGGTCTGGAACTGCGGGTAAGATAGGGCCCGCACATCCTGAGAATTGTGCAAAATCATGGCGATCCTCTCCACGCCCAGGCCCAGGTTCATGACAGGGTAGGGAATGTCATACTGGGAGAGGGCTGTGGGCGAGTAGATGCCAAAGGTGGCCACCTCCACCCAGCCGCTCTTGTACTTCGTAGCCGAGCCGACGAGGCCAGGGTGATAAGCGTAGACCTCGATCTGCGTTCCTGGAATGTAGTACTTGCTCCTTTTGTCGTCCGGCCGGAACTGAAACTTCTCAAAGCCAAACTGGCTGAGAAGGCCGTCGGCAATGGCTTTTCCGTCCTCCACGCTCACGTCTTCATCCATGATCACGCAGCTCGCCGAGTAGTAGCTCATCAGCCGCGCCGCATCCTCTGCCTGCTCCCTTCTGAAGCATCGGTCCACAGAGAAGAGCTTGAGAGGCAGCTTACTTCGATGATGAAGATTGGACAGCGACAAAAACCACCCTGAAGTCATGTGGCTTCGCAATGTTCTTGTGGTGGCCTCGGCCTTCAGCTCCCGAAATTCCGGGAAGACCTTTTCCAGGACTGTGGAGATAAGAGCATCGTGAGCGCCGAGAGCGCTGGCGATCTCCTGCACCAGGTCGTCGCCCTCCACTTTCCCCTTCTTGTAGCCGTGCAAAATCTGGCGCAAGGCCTCTGCCTCTTCCCCGGAAAGCTCCCTGCCCAGGAGGGCATTTACCTGAGAAATCCTCTCATCGGACATGCCGATATCCGGTCGCGGTAGGCCGGCCAGGTAAAAGCAGCGATCCAGCACAGCCAGCGCCTCTGAGCCGAACTGGCGGTAAACGTCCGATGCCTCGACCATCACCGGGTTCATGGCCTCGGAGAAGCCCAGGCGAATGTAGGCTTCCCGAAGCTTCTGAATGGTGTCGAATATAGGGTGCACTGTCCCAAAAGAATAGCTATTTCTGGGATATCTCTCATTTAGGGAAGGCTTGCCGAGATATTCCCTCCCCTGCTGCCAGGCCTTATCGAAATCCTCTTTGGCAGCCTCTTTAATCAGGCTGGGATCAAACTTCATGCTTTTTAGCTCCAGGAATTTAACATTTGTAATTTAGGATCTCTATGCGTTCTCTGTGAACTCTGTGTCTCTTTGGTGGTAGTATCGTCAGCCACTTGGTTATAACCAGCGTCTAACGACGTTTCAACCACAGAGACACAGAGCGCACGGAGGACTCATAGAGGACTCTATTATTCAATTACCCACTCGATACAGCGAGGAACCTCTATTTTTTGGGCAGCTCACGGAAACTGCTGAGCGATTCCTGCATCTTGGCCAGCTCCAGAGCATTGGTCAGGTCTCCGCGCGTCCTCTCCAGCATGCTCCTGGCCAGGTCGCTCTTGCGGCGCAGGCCGCGGGTGATGGCATCGGGATAATCAAAGAGCATGAGCAGGTAATAAATCTCCTCGATGATGCCCAGGAAGTACTCGCCTTCAGCCGCCCGCCCGGCGCGAATGAGGTCCAGAATGTGACGGCGCAGCTCTCCGGTTACATCTCCCAGACCCGCCAGATAGTTGACGGGCTCGACTCCCACCTCGTCGACAGTCAGGATCTCATGCCGGGTGGTGATGGAATAGACGCACCTGGCTTCCGCATACTCCTGCTCCGCTCCGTCCACAAATCCGGCGTAGCGCACATCCTGGTGATCCTTCAGGACCTCATGAATCCTCTCCAGGCCAACGGCCGCCTCGCCCATGTGCCTCTCCGCTGAGGCCAGGTCATTTCGGTGCACGGACCGGATGGAGGAAGAGCAGAGGCGAATAACCTCGCGGGAGAGACGGAAAGCCTCCTCTCGGGCCCGGTCCTTGCGGTCAAAGCCAGCCAGCATGCTTTTAGACAGGTTCTCAAAGATCGACATGATAGTTGTGCTTGCGATGGTATTGTTATTAGCGGTATTGGTGTATTGGCATCAGCTTTCTTAAGGGTGGTCTCATTGCAGATTCATCATCGTCTTCAGGCGATTTACGGACCTCTGTCCCTCCTCCAAAGAGCGGGACTCTGTGACAATGCGGCCGCTATAATCCTTTAAGGCCGCAGCAACCTTTTTCCATGGGACGGTGCCGTTTCCCACAGGCAGGTGCTCGTCTCTCTCCCCGTGATTATCGTGTACATGAGTGTGAATGATCTTGTCCTTAAACGGCAGGAAGCTTTCCACATTTCCATTAGTGTTGGCATGGCCTACATCAAAAACAAAGCCCACATTCTCCCGGCCTACCGTCTCTATTATTCCCAGAACCTCCTCCGGCCGGCGGCCTAAAATGGCAGGCATGTTGACCATGTTCTCCACGGCAATTCTCATGTCCAGATTTTGAGCGTGATCGCAGATCTGCTGGATGCCCAGAATGCACTGCGACCAGGCGGCGTCGGGCATATGCATTCCCAGAGGCGAGAAGTGGCCGGGATGAAGCACGGCCAGGCGGGCGAAGTCGCTGGCAAGGTCCAGGCAGCTCTTCATCTGTCGCACGGTCTCCTCCCAGATGGGCTGGTTCACGGAGGCCAAATTCAGGTCGGAGTAGGGCAGGTGAATGGTAATAATAAGATCAGTAGTCTCGACGATCTGTTTTGCCTCGACCAGGTTCTCTCGGGTCAGCTTCTGCTTTCCCTCGTTTACGATCTCCCAGCCGCTGTAGCCCAGATCTTTCAGTTGATAGGCCCAGTCAAAGGGCCTGTCCACCAGCTTGCTGGAGGAGAAGCTAAACATCCGCTCCGTCCTTCACAGCCACTCCTAACTCACTAATATCAATCTCTCGGACCGGCACGCCGTTTTCGGTCTCGGGCGCCAGCCAATTGATAACGCGCTCGCCTCCCGTTATCTGAACGTGCAGTGAGCCCAAGGCCTCCTCTTCCGGAGGAAAGCTCACAAATCCCATTAAAGCGGCTTGCTTGCTAAGCTGGAACGAAGTGGTATTGCCCACCATTCCGCGCAGCAATACCTTTCGGGCCGTGTCCAAAATCTCTTGCTTTCTCAAAAGCTCATGAAGCCTCTTCAGGCTATCCGGGCCGTTATAGGCCTCAATCCTGTCGGCGCGAATGTCCATGATCAGACCGGGAAAGATGTTCTCAATGGCGGATACGACTTTTTCCACGCGCTCTGTGGGCCTAACGGATGAGCAAATAGTAACCTCGATCGTTCTCATCGCCTCTAGATGTGGCTGGTCTTGTATCTGAGGATGGCAGCAATCCCGCCAAAGGCCTTGTAAAGCTGCTCACCCTCCTCAAATTCCGTGGAGATGATTTTGACCTCTGCTTTGCTCTGATCTGCCAGCTTGGATAGTTCGGAGACGATATCCTCTTCTCCGGTGATGGTCAAAGCAGCCCCGCACTTTAAGCAGTTGCCCAGTGGCTCAGATGACTTCGAGCGGGTTTGATTGTCGGAAAAGTCGCAGCTTCTGCTGGTGCATTCAATCTTAGCTCGCGTTTTTCTCAAATCCTCTGATAGAAGAAGGATCTCAACTGCCCCAAGCTCCAGGTTATGGCGAACCTCATTATCGCCGTAAGCAGCCAGGCCTTTGTCGGAAACCAGCTCCTTCATGAAGCGGCGCATGAGCAATTTGTCATGCGTCACCTCTAAATCGGAGAGTTGATCTTGAGCAGCATCCACCAGCTCGTACAATCCTGATTCATCGGTATAGGAGACGTCCAGGGCGCCCAGAACCTTCTTCTGCAGCTCGTGATGCAAGAAGCTCCCCTCCACAAACTCCTCTTTGGTAGGAGAAGGCCCGCCTACCAGGATGCCCTGCAGATCCTTGGCATCGATAGGTAGGAATGCTTCGTTGGCCGATTCTCCCACCCTCTTGTAAAATTCGTGGATGGCTATGAGACGCAGCTGCTGGAACCTGTGGCTGGACTGGCCACCTTTTCTCTGCTTGCCCGGCACGGTGGAGGTGAGATGCTTCATAGGTTCTATGTATTTGCCCTTTAAAATGCCAATAGCCGCCTCGCGCCGGTCCAGTACGATAAGCCCGAAGGTCTTTTTGTCGGCCAGCATCTCCTCCAGTGGGCCGAGGAGAAACGAAGAATCGCAGTGGTATCGGTAGGTAACAAGAGGATCAGGCGGCTCTAAAGCCACGCTGTACATCTCAGTTTTATTGGCTCCGGCATCCACGCTGCCGATGAATATGACTACTCCGTTGGCTGGTGGCCTGGGGATGAGCTTGAGCCGGGACATAGCCGACTCAAGGGAGCCCTGCACACTGAGCCTGGTGACACGAGATTTTATGTTAGCTGCCTGTCCGTACTCTTCACGTAGCTGGCCTGTAACATCGGAGATCTGCTTATCGGGGGGGATATAGAGGGAAATTAGCTCCGTCCCTCGACCCGTCTTGCTCCTCAGGCCATCGAGAAGACGCTTAAATTCATATTTTTCCTGTGCAGTGAACTCCATCGGGGATCTCCCAAAAACACTCACGGCCAAGATATAAAAGGCTTCTTCAAGATGAAAATCGTAAAATCGAAATAGAAATTACAAAATTAGACGTGTTCAAAAACTATATAAAGATATAAGTTATCTTATAATCTATGAATCAATTAGTTGTTCTCCAGGAAATTTATGCATCTTTTTCCAAAGGAGGTGATGGTCTACAAAAAATCGATAGTAAGACCATCGAAGGAAGTTGTCCTGAACTACTAAGCAAATTGCTTGAAAGCACCCGAAAGGGCAGAATCGACGAGAATGTTTGCCGCGAACTTTCTCTCAAGCTCCAAGATGTTTATGAGATCAAGCGACTGGGCGATATCTGCCGTAGGGCAGGCCTGCAGGATCTGGCCATAAATACATACAACAGGGCCCTGTCTCTCTCCCGCGATCCGATTCTGCGACCGGTGCTGCAGAATAACCTGGGTCAAGCATTCGCCCATCAGGGAGATCTGGCGAAAGCTGCTTTCTACTATCAGAAGGCCGCCGACTGCTTTGCCAAGGAGGGAGATCATATCGGCCTTGCCCATGTATTGGGGAATTTGGGCTCAGCCTACCGGAAGAGCGGGGAATGGGACAAAGCCATAGAGTACTGTTACCGTAGCCTGAAGACCTTTGAGGAAAAGGGCGACGATCTCGGCATCGCTCAGATGACGGGAAGCTTAGGCCGGATCTATGCCGATATGGGAGAGAAGGAGCTTGCCGCCCGATACTTCGAGAGAAGTCTGACCGACTTTCAGAGACTGGGCGATAAAAGGAGCGCCGCCTGGGTGCTGGACCGGCTGGGAAGAATTGCCGGCCAGAGAATGGATTGGGATAAAGCACTGCGCTACTTCAATTCCAGCCTCTCTCTTTTCGAAGAGCAAGGCGAAAGTCAGAGCCAGGGAATTGTTCTATCCAACCTGGGACGAATTTACCTGCAAATGGGGCAGGCAACTGCGGCTCGCGAACCTCTGGAGAGAGCCGTTCTGCTCATTTCCCGTCAAATGAAGCCCAGTTATCAGAATACGCTTTATTGTCTGGCGAAAACCTACAGCTCCCTAGCAATAGATTGCCTCCAAGAAGAACCGGGCCGATCATCCAGTCGGCAGCAACGGCTGGAGGCCTCCCGGCTGTTCGTCCAGGCGGCAGATCGTTACCAAGAGCTGGCACCTACCCTTGCGGACGGCCAGGCCGAGATCAAGGTGGCCGCGGCAATTGCAAAGAGCCGGTCCTATCTGGCCAGGCTATGCGGGGATGTCCAGGGCGAGGAGGCGCTGATGCTGGCGGAGAGGGCCCAGGCCTTCCTGGACAATGCGGCTGCAAATGCCAGTGATGGCGATAAAGCAGGGATCCTGGGCCTGCAAAGAATCATCGCCGGCATGAAGGAAGTCCACAGCATTGGGCTTTTGGCAAACGAGCCCTTGATGCTTACCCGCGCCCTGAACAATGCCTCGGAATATCTTATGGGAGGAGCCCAGGGGTTGGCATCAGAGGAAGCGGGCGGCTTTCTTTGTCAGGCCCTGAAAAATATCATAGATGTGCAGAGATCAGGAAGAGATCCGACCGAGAAGCTGCAGACAGCAGCTGCGGCTTTGCGCCATGCAGAAAGGCATTTCGGCGCGGCAGAAATCGACGGGAAAGAATGCAGCGCAAATAGGATTGCAAAGGCCGCAGAAATCCTGGAGGAATCTGCAGCAAACGTTAGCGGGCAATGCCAAGCGGCCCTGCTTCATATTGCCGGGGCCATGGCGAGCAATTCACTAAATAAAATCGATGATAGTGATAGCATATTGACCTGGGATGAGTCCCTGCATCTCTTGCCCATGATCGAAAAGGGAGAATTTGCGGTTAACATCAAGATTAATGATCTGCATGAGCAGGATATAAGACCCATTGCAAAAACGGACCTGCCGGTCCTGGAGATCTCAAAGGAGAGGTACGAGGCAAGAGACCTGATCCTGGCAGATGGATGGCTGGTCCCAATCAAGGCCGATATGGCTTGCAGGAGTTACGGCCAGCTTCTCTTGCCGGCCATTAGGCAGCAATTCAATGAAAAGTTGGAAATGCCCCTAGAACCAGAGAACGAGAGGCAAGAATCGCACAAAAGGGCATTAACAGATGCTAACGAAGAGAGATATGAAGAGATAAATGAAGTGCGGAATAATGAGACGATAAGATTCAGCGAAGTCGCCCCGGATCCCGAAATTGAGAAAGAGTCTCAAGAAAGCCCCTTCAGCCACTCGAAAGCAGTATTCCTCCTCAAGGTTATGACGGCTCTATTGCTGATGCTCCTGGCAATAGAGGCAATACTATACTTGATATAGGCCGTAATAGCATGTCTGCCTGGCAAGTATGAAGAGAAAGCAGCTTGAGATGATGCTGGAGCGGCTGGAGGGCTTTAGTCGGCCCTCTTTTCAAAGGGAGCAGTATGCTACGCCCGCCTCTGTCGCCGCAGAGATGCTTTTCCTGGCGGGAATGCGCGGAGAGCTTGGCACTGTCTGTGACCTGGGCTGCGGGACAGGCGTGCTGGCCATAGGCGCGGCCCTACTGGGTGCGAGGGCCATTGGCGTGGAGATCGACGGCGAGGCTTTGGCCATAGCCAGGAGAAATGCAAAAAAGTTAGACCTGGATGTGGACTTCATCCGCGCCGATGTAAACTCGCTGGCCCTCAAGGGCATCGATACAGTGGTCATGAATCCGCCCTTTGGAGCCCAGAAGGCGAGCGCAGGGGACCGTGCATTTCTTTGCATTGCCCAAAAAATCGCCAAGACGATCTACTCTCTGCATAATCTGGGAAGCGAAGGTTTCATGAGAAGCTTTATGAAACCCTGCACTGTGCAGGAGATCTATCGCATTCCCTTTCCCTTGAAGAGATGCTTTGAGTTTCATAGCCAAGATGTCAAGATCATTGAGGTTGAGCTATATAGAATAACATGCCAGTAGTCATTAGAGATTAGAGATAGGCAACATGGATGCCAGACTTTAGATACTAGTAATTCTAGATGCTAGAGATGATACTGGATTTAAATGCGCTTATAGAGGATTCATAGAGGAATTATGATGGACGGTAGCTTTGTACTTCCTGGAGATGTGGTGGGATCGACCGAGGAGTTTGTTCCCGGAGACTGCACCTACGCTCGGGCGGGAACGATTTTTGCATCTACTGCGGGCCTGGTCAAGATCGATTCGAGAGCCAGATCCGCGAGTGTCATACCCAAGACCAATGCCCCGGTAAAGCTCTTTCAGGGTGATATCGTGGTGGGAGAGGTAATTGATCTCAAGGACAGCCTGGTCATAGTCTCGCTGGCCTTCAAGAAGGGGCATGAGGACAGACCCATCTCAGATGAGGAGGCGACCATTCACATATCCAATGTGAGAAACTCCTATGTCAAAGACCTGCGGCACCTCTTCTCGCTCCGCGATATTCTTAAGGCCAAGATCATAGACGAGAGACAGATGAGGCTTACCACGGGCGATGAGGACCTGGGCGTTATCAAGGCCTACTGCACTCGCTGTCTTGCGGGCCTGGTCAAGAAAGAAAACAAATTGGTCTGCCCCAATTGCGCCAATACCGAGACGCGCAAGATGAGCTCGGCCTACGGTCTGGGAGTGGTTTAATGAATTTGAAGATTATCAAGAAGACGGAAAATCAGGCCATTATAGAGTTTGTCGGGGAAGGGCATACTATCTTGAACTTGCTGCGAACCGAACTCTTGGCTGATGAAAGGGTGCTGATGGCCACCTACGATACCAAATTTCCCATTATGGACAACCCCGTCTTCCGGCTCACGACGTCCGGTGTAGACCCCATAGTTGTTTTGAGAGAGGCTACAGGACGTATCATCGGCCAATGCGAGGAGTTTTCCAGACAGTATGCAGAGGCTGTAAAGTAGTAGCAAACAGGCATCGGGCATGTAACCAGAATAAAAAAAAACTTCGGTGCAGCCCTGCTGATTCAACCTGGGCTCAAGCCACCAGTCAAGTCGCTGCACTGGATGAAAATCCGGCCTGCGTCTGCCTCTCGGCAGGCCTTTTGCCGGCCGCATTTATTCTTGGCATGGTTTTTTTTGGCGCAATCGCTCTATAAGATCGGGCGGAATTCATCAATCCCTGTCTATGGGTGGTCCATTTCTTGGAAGTTTAGCAAATCATGGATTTTTTTAATTTTATAACGAAATATGCGGCAGCGATCACAGAATTAATATAACTTTAGATTGAAACTATAAAAAAATGCAATAATTAAGTTCGAAAGGGGATACACGGCTGGCTAAGAATTTTGACATAAACACCGCTAAAGGCCTCTCGGAAACCGAGGCTGCAAAACTGCTAAATGATGTAGGCTGCAACGAGTTGCCTTCATCCAAACCTCGCAGCGTCTTAGCCATTGCCTGGGAGGTTGCCAGGCAGCCTATGTTTCTCCTCCTGGTAGCGGGCGGGCTGGTTTATCTATTGCTCGGAGATCTCCAGGAGGCCTTGATGCTCCTGGGCTTCGTCTTAGTTGTCATGGGCATTACTTTTTACCAGGAACGCAAGACCGAACGAGCTCTGGAGTCTTTGCGAGACCTGTCCAGCCCGCGTGCTCTGGTAATCCGGGATGGCGTTGATAAAAGGATAGCTGGAAGGGAGGTCGTCCCTGGTGACCTAATCGTTCTTGCAGAGGGCGATCGTGTGCCAGCAGATGCAGTTTTGCTGGACTGCACTAACTTTTCTGCAGATGAATCACTTCTGACTGGCGAATCCGTCTCAGTACGAAAGGTAAGTTGCATAAGCACAGAACAAGTGCCTTTGATGGCTCGACCAGGTGGGGACGATTTGCCTTTCGTCTTCTCTGGAAGCCTCGTTGTGCAGGGCCAAGGCGTGGCAGTGGTCCGGGCCACAGGAATTAACACCGAGATGGGCAAGATTGGAAAAGCTTTGCAGAAAGTCACTTCCGAGGAGACGGCGCTGCAAAAAGAGACTAATCTGCTGGTACGAAACCTGGCCATACTCGGCCTGAGCCTATGCTTGTTGGTAGTGATTGCCTATGGCATGACCAGAGGCGACTGGCTACAGGGACTCCTGGCGGGCATAACTATGGCCATGGCCGTGCTGCCCGAGGAGTTTCCCGTGGTTTTGACCATATTTCTGGCCTTGGGGGCATGGAGAATCTCGCAGAGCAACGTCTTGACCAGGCGCGTTCCGACAATAGAGACGCTGGGTTCGGCCACAGTGCTCTGTGTTGATAAGACCGGCACTCTGACAATGAACCGCATGAAGGTGAAGAAGATATTCGCCGGCGGCGAGTTCTTCGAACTGGATGATGGTAGAGATCGTTTGCCGGATGCCATTCATGAGGTAATAGAGTTTAGCATTCTGGCCAGTCAGATTGATCCCTTCGATCCGATGGAGAAGGCCTTCAAAAAGCTAGGCGAGGACTACCTGGCAAAGACTGAGCACATTCACATGGACTGGGAGCTGGTGAAAGAATATTCGCTATCAAAGAAGCTGCTGGCCATGTCGCGTGTTTGGAGATCGCCTTCCAGAAAAGAGTATGTGATCGCGGCCAAAGGAGCACCTGAGGCTATAGCAGAGCTGTGTCACTTCGATTTGAATAAGCAAACGGAACTTTCCAGGGCCGTTCAGATTATGGCCCAGGAAGGTATGCGAGTATTGGGTGTAGCCACCGCATCCTTCCAAGAGACGAATTTACCGGATGGACAGCACGACTTCGATTTCAAATTCACAGGCCTGATTGGCATGGAGGATCCAGTGCGTCCGGGCGTTCCTCAGGCCATCAAGGAGTGCTATTCTGCAGGAATAAGAGTAGTAATGATAACCGGAGACAATCCCGGCACTGCTCAGGCTATAGCCAGGCAGATCGGATTTCCTTCAGATCAGGTAATTACAGGCCCCGAGTTAGAGAAATTGAGCGACCAGGAACTTCAGAATCAAGTCCGAAATGTTTGCATCTTCTCCCGTGTTATGCCGGAGCAGAAGCTGAGACTTGTCCAGGCCTTAAAAGCTAACGGAGAGGTCGTGGCTATGACCGGCGACGGCGTGAACGATGCACCCGCCCTCAAAGCTGCCAATATTGGAATCGCCATGGGTAAGAGGGGTACAGATGTGGCCCGCGAGGCAGCATCTCTGGTGCTCCTGGACGACGACTTCTCGTCAATAGTCAAAGCGGTGAGGCTGGGCCGCAGAATCTTCGACAATATCAAAAAGGCCATGGCCTATATCCTGGCCATCCATGTACCTATCGCAGGCATGTCGCTTATTCCCGTGCTCCTGGAGTGGCCGTTGATCTTCTTCCCGATTCATGTGGTATTCCTTGAGCTCATCATCGATCCCGCCTGCTCAATTGCTTTTGAGGCTGAACCAGAGGAAGCAGATGTAATGCTGCGGCAGCCACGCGACCCAAATAAGCCTCTGTTTAACCGGCGCACATTGGGCCTTAGCCTGCTTCAGGGAGTTAGCGTTCTGATCATAGTCCTGGCAGTCTTTGCTGTTTCACTTTATCGTGGTCAGGGTGAATCTGAGGCAAGAGCAATGACTTATACAACACTCGTTATTGCAAACCTTAGCCTGATACTGGTAAATAGATCCTGGTCCCGGACGATTTTAGAGACCATGAGCACACCCAATCCCGCTCTCTGGTGGGTAGTTGGAGGGGCCCTGGCTTTCTTGGCATTGGTAATCTATGTTCCGTTCATCAGAGAACTATTCGGCTTTGCCCATCTGCATTTTATTGATATCGCCATTTGTTTCATGGCAGGGATAACGAGCGTTCTATGGTTCGAAGGACTAAAGATCATCAATAGAAAGCAAGGATTAATCCACTAATTAAAGCAATATAGATTTATCAGATAATTCTGATTTTTCAGAAAAACTTATATTCTCAGAGGACTTGGCAATTGCCATAATGGCATGAGGCGCAAAAGTGACCACAAAAGATGAGAATGAATCCTGCTGCCAGCCAAGCGAGATAAGCAGTTGCACAGTAGAGTCGATTGTAACCATAGATGAGAGAGGACAGATGGTGCTTCCCAAAGAGATCAGAGAGAGAGCAAAGATTAAGCCGGGAGACAAGCTGGCTGTGCTCAGCTTAGAGAAAAGCGGCAAGGTCTGCTGTCTATCTTTGATCAAGGTGGAAGAGCTTGAAGGCATGGTAAAGTCCCGGCTGGGTCCGGTAATAAACGAGGCTTTTAAGGAATAGGTGGGTGGAAATGATGAATGATCAAGAGCTTAAGAATGCAGTAAAAGAGAGCTACTCGCGTGTGGCAAAGAATGCCTCATCTTGCTGTTCTTCAGGCTGCTGCGGATCGGCCAAGCCAGAGCAGATCAGCAAGAAGATCGGCTATACGGAGGAGCAGATGCGGAACGTGCCCGCGGGATCGAACCTGGGGCTTGGCTGTGGCAACCCGATTGCACTTGCATCCATAAAAGAGGGAGAGACCGTCCTAGACCTGGGATCGGGAGCCGGCTTTGACTGCTTTTTGGCATCGAAGATCGTCGGGCCGCGGGGAAAGGTCATTGGCGTTGATATGACTGCAGAGATGGTGGCAAAGGCAAAAGCAAATGCTGATCATGGCGGCTACCGCAATGTGGAGTTTCGATTTGGTGAGATCGAGGCCTTGCCTGTTGAGGATAATACAGTCGATGTCATCATCTCCAACTGCGTCATCAACCTGGTGCCGGATAAGGAGAAGGCCTTCCAGGAAGCGTTTAGAGTTCTTCGCCCTGGGGGCAGGCTTATGGTTTCGGATATCGTCCTTTTGAAGGGGCTTCCCGATTTCGTCAAGCAATCGATTGAGGCTTACGTGGGATGCATCGCGGGAGCCGTCAAGAAGGATAAGTACCTGGAGGCCATAAGATCGGCTGGATTCAAAGACGTCTGCGTAATGCAGGAGGCCATCTTCCCCCTGGACTGCATGACCAATGACCCCACCGGCCAGGCGATTCTAAAGAGCCTGGAAGGATCTGCGGAGGAT
>Ga0351901_1018_pt2 | contig 30534 bp, 26 predicted proteins | sample BONcelHT113001D4_FD_206875 | JGI IMG/M metagenome (GOLD analysis project Ga0351901, IMG submission 206875) | Enriched cells from coal bed in the Powder River Basin, Montana, United States - BONCAT cells T11 rep1 HSBNCT.T11.300.1.D4 ...
TCTACTGGCAATCCCACGATGTGGAAGTGGGACTTTGGCGACGGGGTTATCCCAATGGAGACGTGCTCTGGTTCTGGTTGTGACAATATCGCAAGCCCCGTTCACACCTATCTTGAGCCTGGCACCTATACGGTCACCTTAACGGCAAGCAACCAGTATGGATGCACAGATACTGAGACGAAACAGAATTACATCGTGGTGGTTCCTGCCTGCGCTATCAATGCTGACTTTGTCGGCACTCCTGTTTCTGGGAATGCTCCCCTCAAGGTTCAGTTCACTGATCTTTCCACCGGTAATCCCACGATGTGGAAGTGGGACTTTGGTGACGGGGTAATGCCAATGGAGATCTGCTCTGGTTCGGGCTGTGACAACGTAGCAAATCCCTATCATACCTATCTTGACCCTGGTACCTACACCGTTACACTGACGGCAAGCAACCAGCAGGGATGTTCAGACACTGAAGTAAAGAAGGATTATATCACCGTTGGGAAAGTGCCTCCAACTGATTTTATCCCGGTCAGCCCGGGCTGGAACTTTATTTCAGTACCAAAGAAACTGGCTCCGGGAAGTGATACGGCAAGCATCTTTAGTCACATTGATGTTAAAGGGCACAGTGTCTTCCAGTACGATGCCAACCTGCACGCATGGGATATGCTGGGCTTATCAAGTCCGATTAAACCGCTTGACTCCCTTTGGATCTATTCATCAAAAACAGATCAGATACCATTGACATTTGATACAAACCCTGTACAGACTCCTTCAAAACAGCTGAAGAAAGGATGGAATGGTGTCGGGTTTACCGGCCTGACCCCTCTTGAGGCGAAGTATACATTCCAGTCTGTTCAGAGTCAGTGGGTAAACTGTGCAGGATTTGATGCTGCATTACAGCGGTACAACCCGATGATAATAAAGGGTAGCAATGACGATACACGACTCAACCCATATAATGGGTACTGGCTGTATATGTCCGCTGATGGGACCCTCACTGCCAATCCCGCATAAATTGATTTCTCCTCTTTTTTTTGATGATATGTTACTGGAGTCGCCCCTGCTTTGTCGGAGGTCTGATATGAAGAAGTTCTCTGGCAGCACTCCTGACATGTGGAACTACTGATGAAGGGGCATATACTCCGATGCGCCATTGACTTCGTCTGGTATCATTGAGGGTTGTAACCAGCGGGGAGACTTCTTCAAGTGGAAGAAACTGATCCCGATCCTGAACCTGCACCTGCATATGCATGTCCCTGGGAAATGCAGGGATGTCAACCAGAACCTGATGACTCTCAACTCCCGCAATTTCAGCGATCTGCGATGCAATCTGACGTTCTCTTACATGTGATTCATCTGTGTGGCGAAGAGATGCAGATACTTCGTTCCTTCCTAAAAAGAGTACCCGCTTAAACAGTCTGCGATAGTACAGGTCCTCAGCAAGGTGACGGCTTGCATCACTTTCTGAGTGCAGCAGTGTCTGCAGGCAGGCTGAATCATCCATCCGTACCATATCTTTCAGCACTGCCAACGGGTTTTTCCTGCTATGTTCATACACTGCAGTTGAAAATAATTTTTCTGCAATTCTGCTTACATGATGGTAATACACAGATGGGCGCATCAGGGTTCGTGCGATAAGGAGCGACTCTGCTGCCTGTACTCCGCTTTCATGCAGCACAATCTCACCGGCAGTAAGCCGGGTGGCGCGGATTAACCTGCCAGCATCAACCGTGCCATACGGAACTCCGGTATAATGGGCATCACGTAGCAGGTAGTCCATCCGGTCAACATCCAGATCCCCGTGAATGATATTTGCGAGCGTATGGGTACCTTCAATCATGGTACATACCTCATCAGAAGAGACGCCGATATCTGCAAGAGAATCACCCAGGGAACCCTGAATGATCAGATCCCGGATATCAGTATGTGTCCTGTTAAGGATTTCGACTCCCAGTCCTTCGATGGCATGAGAAAAAGGACCATGACCGATATCATGGAGTAATGCAGCACTCATCACCAACAGGTGCTCATCCCGTGTCAGATTGATCTGGTTTGACATCAGGGAAGCGAGATGCATTGCTCCCAGTGAATGTTCAAACCGGGTATGGTGAGCTCCCGGGTATACAAGATAAGAGAACCCGAGTTGCCTGATGTGACGCAGTCTTTGAACTTCCTTTGAGTCAAGCAGAGGGAGAAGATCAGGTTCTACCTGAATATACCCGTGCACTGGATCTTTTATTGCTTTAATGTTATCTCCCCAATAATACTTGAATAAAAATGATTTCCCCCTGCTAATTTGGATACGTAAATCCCATTAAAGTACTCAATAATTCGTTCTGCCTTAGGCTTAACGCGCTCCTTTTTTGGATTATACTGGAATAATCGGCCTTTCGTCAGTTTCAGGGGGTAAGATGTAGGTTCGCATTCAACATTCCTTATGGTTATTGCAGAGGATCTCTTTCGTGCAGCCCTTCACCTGACCACTCCTTGGTATATTTCATCTCTTAATTTCGCATAAGGTGAACGTAAATTGGATATCTGGGTAGATTTTCCAAAAGGCTCACGATTTCCATGCCCTGAATGCATAATCGAATGGGGGGGCTTCTTGAGCGATTACCGAAAAATTATTACAATAACTCTGTGAATTCGTCAACGGTGAGACCTGCGATACGTATCAGATCCCGTAAGAGGCCTGGACCAAGAGTTTGGTGGAGTGGAACTGATAAGGTGTTGATTGACCCGTCTTTTGTAAGGATAACATGACTACCACGCTGGCGGGAAATGTGCCAACCCGCTTTCATAAATGCATTAACGGTGTCTTTTCCACTCACAACTGGTAGTTTAGGCATGGATTGGAATTTCTACATCAGTCATCTGAATCGTGATTGGCAGCCCTTGCTCTTTTCTTACTTCAATGCATAATTCTATCGCCTCCTGAATATTCAGAAGAGCTTCCTTTTCTGTCTTCCCTTGACTCATACAACCCGGAATTATGGGGCAGGCGACTACATACCAATTATCTTCATCCTGGTATAAGGTAATTGGGAATTTCATGTTTATACCATATCATTTCTGTTCTTATAATTTCACTCTATGAAAGAATGAGATCTGTTCTGTGGTAAATATGGTTTTCTGGGTTTCCCCTGGTTTACAACTGAAAATGAAAGTTTAAAAAAATTTATTCTCATTCCAAGGTTTTCGAATAAACCTTCTCTCATCAATGGTGTTAGACCATCTTTTATATCCATGAAATTTGGTTGTTAACGCTATTAAATTTAAACTTGTGACACCAGTAGTTAGCGGGTGAACAACCATTTTTTCAAGAACAAAACACTCAAAAATCCGACTGTGTCAGTTGCGGCCCATGAGGCAGTGAGTATAAGAAAACTCACATGAAAGAAGGGAGGGTTGCGAGCTTTGCAATTATTGGCAAAGAGGTGAGTGCGGTGAGTAAGAGTAAACGAATTTTTTCGACGTGCTCGCAGTAATTCAGCATTGTGCGAAAATTTAATTTTTCCAATTTGGTCTCTGATTATCACAGAAGTACAAACAATCCTGGATCCCGTCTGAATGTTTTATGTTTCTTGCGGGATAGTCTATGAAGGGAGGATAAATATTACTGTTACTTTTCTATCAGGTGGAACCGGGACACCAAAGTTACTCCTGGGAGCCCGTCTGCTTCTTGAAGATTCGGATATCGCAGTTATTGTAAACACTGCTGAGGATCTCTGGTATCAGGGTGGGCACATCTCACCTGACATAGACACGGTTATGTACCTTTTTGCCGGAATTCTGAACACTCATACCTGGTGGGGAATAACTGGTGACACTTTTGCGTCACATGAACAGTTCTGTGCCCTTGGGGTTGATGCCTATCTTACGGTCGGGGATCGGGACCGGGCAGTTGAATTACTCAGGGGAGAACTTCTGAAAAGTGGGATGACGCTCTCTGAAGCAACCTGTGACATCTGCAGACGGCTTAACGTTGCAGCAACGGTAGTTCCGATGACTGATAACGAATACACGACCATGATACAGACGTGTGAGGGAGTGATGCACTTTCAGGAGTACTGGGTTAAACATCGGGGCAAACTGGCACCTTTGAACGTCATGCGTGAACCATCTCATCATCCTGAAGCGGCAACACGAGCTCTTGAGGCAATATACACAAGTGAACTGGTAGTTATCGGCCCAAGCAACCCGGTTACCAGTATCATGCCGATACTGGAATGCTCTGGTGTTATTGAAGCACTGATGAAAAAGCCGGTTGTTGCAATTAGTCCCTTTATTGGGGATAAACCGGTGAGCGGGCCGGCACGGGATCTGATGATTGCAAAAGGGATGGTTCCGTCTTCTGCCGGGGTGTATGATGCCTATGCGGATATTATCGATCTTTTTATTCAGGACATTCGCGATCCAACTGATGTTCCCGGTGCAATCAGATGTGATACTCTGATGTCATCGCCAGAAGTGGCAGTCGGTATGATGCAGGAGATTTTTCACCGATTCCGGTAAAAAAAGAAGTGAGATTTAGGAGAGTGGAATTCCTAAAATCTGGAGAAAGAACAGGATTAACAGTGATATCAGACTTGAAAAATCAACAGAATCAAATGTCTCTGCAAAATCTCCAAAATCACTCATTATTTCGGTGCTATCATCAAAGTTGTTCTCACCAGGTTGTGGAACACCCTGATAGTCATATGCTGACGCCGGAATGGCGACCATAAGGAGAATCAGGCCGATGATGAGGATCGAATATGCTTTTTTATGCATACGAAAATATCTCTTTTCTTTAGGTATTAATTATTGCACTTCTGCACGGCTCAGGAGATCTGCTGCAGTCTTGGTTGCTCCTGCGACAATCTCTTCCTCTCCGGGAATTATCCCGTTTAGCATCAGTACTTTTCCATTGCACAGCACTGTCCTGACAAGGCCTCCACATCCTGCATAGACAAGATTTGAGACCGGGTTATGCAGCGGAACCATTGATGGATGACTGAGCGAGATAAGGGCAATATCTGCAGGTTTTCCCTGTTCAATAACTCCGCCTGGGATATTGAGGGCACGGGCGCCATTTGCGGTTGCCATTGAAAATGCTTCCTGCGCAGGCAGCAGGGTATCCTGGTTCCAGAAGAACTTCTGACCGATGGCTGCGACTTTCATCTCTTCAAAGAGATCCAGGTTGTTGTTTGATGAGCATCCATCCGTTCCAAGCGCAACATTCACTCCTGAATTTCTGAGTGTGGGATAGGGCATTGCTCTGCCAGTGGCAAGCTTCATGTTACTTACCGGGTTGTGAACAAGATGCGCCCCACGCTTTGCTAACAGTTCGCACTCCGCATCTTCAAGCCAGCATCCATGTGCAGCTACTGTGCGTTCACAAAGGCAACCACAATTATCCAGATGGACTGCAGGGCTGGCCCCGTATGCTGATTTACAGTCCTGTACCTCTTTCTCTGTTTCACTCAGGTGAATGTGAATGCCGATGTTTTCCTCTCTACTGTATTCTGCGCACCACTTCAGATGTTCAGGAGGCACGGTATACGGGGCATGCGGCCCGACAGCCGGGAGGATTCGGGGATTATTCATAGCCTGTATGTGAGCAACGAGTTTTTCTGTTGCCTTTACTTCTGCCTCAAATTTTTCCGGGGATCCGAAGGTAATCAATCCATGGGAAAGTACTGCACGGATACCACTTTCATCAACTGCCTTTGCGGCTTCCTCCATGAAGAAGTACATATCATTGAATGCAGTGGTTCCGGTTCGAATCATTTCAAGGCAGGCCAGTCTGGTTCCCCAGTATACATCATCGCCGGTAAGATGCGCCTCAAGCGGCCAGATCTTTTCTGAAAGCCACTGCTGCAGATGCATGTCATCCGCATAACCTCTGAGCAAGGTCATTGCTGCATGAGTATGTGCATTCACAAGGCCTGGTATTGCAAGCGTTTTATCTCCTGCAATACAGTGCTCTGCCTGACCCGCATAGTCGCGCGCTATCCCCTCTCCGATATCGCTGATTATTCCGTCTTCATCAATAAATATGTCTACGGTTTTTTCAAAATATCGTGTACCAGTGATAAGAATCGGCCCTTTTGAAGCGAAAACATCCAGGTCCTGTGTATTGGTTGTCATTATTCTCTCTATATGTACCTCACCGGCAGATACCATTAATTCCTCTGGATCATCCCTCTGAATCTTGTATGGATCAGCACCAAAGGTTTAGACTCTGTATGTGTAAGTAATAGGGTAGAATATGCGAGTCCCTATCAATACTATCACTTCAGAGTCATCAACGGCTGATATTACCGGCTGGGCACATGAAATTCGTGACCTTGGTGGTCTTGCGTTCCTTCTTCTCAGGGATCGCACTGGTATTATCCAGGTAACGATTCCAAAGAAGAAAGCAGCAGCCCATGTGGTTGAAGCATTAAAAGAGATATCACGCGAATCTGTTGTCCGGGTTAGTGGCACTGTCAAACCCGAGGGAAAAGCACCCGGTGGTCGCGAAGTCATCCCTGATCTCATTGAGGTCGTCAGCCGGGCTGCAACCCCGCTTCCATTGGATGTTTCTGAGAAAGTTCTTGCAGAACTTGATACCCGGCTTGATAACCGGTTTCTTGATGCCCGAAGGCCGCGGGTCGCCGGTATCTTCAAAATCAGAAGTGCAGTTCAGCACGCCACCCGGAATTATCTCTATGATAACGGGTTTACTGAGATTACGACCTCTAAAATTGTAGCTACCGCAACTGAAGGGGGTACCGAACTCTTTCCTATTGCATATTTTGAGAAAGAAGCATTTCTCAATCAAAGCCCTCAGTTATACAAACAGATGATGATGGCTGCCGGATTTGAGCGGGTATATGAGATTGGTCCCATCTTCAGAGCAGAGGAGCATAATACTACAAAGCACCTCAATGAAGCTACTTCAATTGATGTCGAGGTCTCGTTTGCCACGCATCATGATGTTATGCAGACTCTGGAGGATCTGATCTGTTCAGTCTATTCCTTTGTTGATAAGACCTGTAGCGAAGCAATTGGTGATCTTGAACTTGACTCCTTTGCAGTCCCTGAGAAAGGATTTCCGCGGCTTTCCTACTCTGATGCGATTGAGATAGCAGGAAAGAAGATTGAAGATCCGATAACCTTCGGGGATGATATCGGAACTGCAGCAGAGCGTGCTATCGGCGAGGAGATGGGCAGACACTATTTTATTGTAGACTGGCCCAGTTCAATCAGACCCTATTACGCCATGCCTTATGAGGACGAGCCTGAAATCTGTAAGGCCTTTGATATGATGCATCCCCGGATGGAACTCTCAAGTGGTGCACAACGGGTTCATCAGTATGATCTTCTCATCTCGCAGATCGCAAAGAAAGGACTCAATCCTGATAACTTTGAGTTCTATTTAAGTCCGTTCAAATATGGAATGCCCCCTCATGCCGGGTGGGGTCTTGGTGCGGATCGTCTTGTTGCCACCATGCTTGGTCTTCAGAATGTGCGTGAAGCAGTTCTCTTCCCCCGGGATCGGCACCGGGTTGTTCCCTGAAAATCCTGGAGTTGTGTATGAAATCCTTTATCCCCGGACAGATGCTCCCGACAACTGTTGTCGGGAGTTATCCTGCAGAACCAAAACGATCATTGCGTGCCTTGCTTGATCCATATCATGAGGCAGTGATTCAGGCGGTAGATGCACAGATAGCAGCAGGTGTTACCATTATCTCTGATGGTCAGGTCAGAGGAGATATGATCGGGACATTTGCATCGCATCTGCCGGGAATCAGGGGAAAGGATATCATCGGAAGGGTAATGCCTCCGGATACTCCTATTACGATAAAGGATACCAGATATGCGGCCACCCGGCATCCCTATGTAAAAGGGATCATAACCGGCCCGTCTACGCTTTCGTACGGACTACATATGAGTACTTCCAATTATCGCTCACGAGATGAGGTTATTCCTGACATTGCTACCGCCCTTTCAACAGAATCACGCGCGCTTGAGGCAACCGGTATTACTATGCTTCAGATCGATGAACCGATCCTTTCAACCGGTGTTGCCAACCTTGATCTGGGCCATGATGCAATTGCCATGATTACCAAGGACATGAGTGTCCCGGTAAGTCTTCATGTATGTGGTCCGGTTAAGTCGATAATTGATGAGTATGTCCGGATGCCGGTACAAATCCTGGACTTTGAAGGGAGTGTTGATCCAGAGAACTTTGCTTCGCTTTCGTCGCGAGATCTTAAAGATCGGTATATCGGATATGGGTGCGTTGACTCATCAAAAGCCCTGCTCGAAGATCTTTCGACAGTTATTTCACGAATCCGCACCGGTATTGATATACTTGGCCCTGAAAGGCTCATCCCGGATCCTGACTGTGGTCTGAGGATGCTGCCTGCGGATGTTGCATTTCATAAACTCACCCGCTTATGTGAGGCAGCAGCGGCTCTCCGGTCAGAGTTAATCTGATAGAGTTCCCGGGTCACTCTGACAGGAAGTATTTTTTCTGACAAGTACCCTTCTTTATAATATTTCTTCGAGGATCCTTTATGGAGATCTCAGATAGGAAAGAGAAATTGGTAGAGATTTTTCACGTAAAAAGGCTGATGATGTATCATGAGTAATGAGTATGTGCAGATGATATCGGGGGAACTATGCATATTCCTGGATTGAATGGTCATCAGGTTCTCGCAGCTGCAATTTTTATTTCAGCGGTTTTCTTTCTTGGAATTAAACTGATGAATCCAACCCCGCTGGTCATCTGGAGTACAGGAACAGATTTTGTAATTCAGACTGAACATGTGGGTGATATATACACCCTCACTGATGTGGGTATTATCATCTTCGCATCACTTGTAGTCTGTGCGAGTGCGTTGATTCTCCTGTTTTATGATAAGATACACATAGAGGCCGTAGCGACAGTTGCCCGGACTCCTGAATTTATTTCTGATATCCCGCTTCCTTCCCCTCTTGAAGAGCGAAGGCGAAGATGGGAGACGGTTCTTCCAACCCTGAAAGAGGATCAACAACTCATATATCAAAGTATTCTTGACGCTGACGGACTCATCCCTCAAAGCGATATCGTAGAAAAGACCGGTCTTTCAAAGTCAAATGTCAGCAGGACCCTTGATATCCTCGAAAGCATGGGACTGATTGAAAAGAGACGCAGAGGTATGGGGAATATTATTCTCCTGAAATAATATGAAGATAGAATCTGAACGGGTGGCCCTGCTCATTATTCTGATGCTGCTTGGTATCCTCATGGCAGGGATAGGGAATTATATCATGGATTATCGCCAGCCGGTTCGCCAGGAGAGTCAGCTTCTGGAGAACTTTCTAATAATGCAGTCAATGGCCGGGAAGAATACCACTCCGTCAAATCTCACCTATGTGATGGGAAGCACTGGTCTTGTGGTGAGTTTTAATGATCTTGTCACAGATAGCGGGATGCGGATACATCGTCCTGCCCGGGCGCTCAATACCACATAATTACTCAACGCAGTGCTGTTCTCTTAGGTGTCTTCTGAGTAGTTTCCATCCCCCGACACGGGGGAGTTCTCTGACTATTATTGTCTTTCTTGGTATCTTATATCCGGCGAGATGGTCCCTGGCAAACCTTGTTAATTCCTCGTGAGTTATCACGGCTCCATCACTGGGCACTACTGCAGCCACTGGAATCTCTCCTTTCTCTTGATCAGGACACCCAAACACCGCAATATCAGCAATTCCAGGGTGAAGTATTAATGCATTCTCAACTTCTGTCGGGTAGATTTTCCATCCTGACATAATTATCATGTCTTTTTTCCGATCAGTGATGACCAGCATCCCGTTTTTGTCTATATATCCGACATCTCCGGTGAGGAACCAGCCGTCTGCAAGAAAAACTGCTTTTGTATCATCTGGTTTTTGCCAGTATCCAAGTGCAACACCCGGCCCCCGGAGTGCGATCTCACCAGGCATCAGGTCCGGGAGGCTGATTGTGGAATCTGTTTCATCTACAATTTTTACCTCGCTAAATCCAACCGGAGTGCCAACGCTATTGTACTCATCTGCTTCCGGATAGTCCTCAGGCCTGATAACGGTGCCTGCGCCAAGGACAATCGTCTCAGAAAGACCATATGCATTGATGATTGGAATGCCAAATCTCTGATGAAATTGTCGCCATGTCGGGGCATGCATCGGTCCGCCTCCACTAATGATGCGTCTTACTGAAGCGAGATTTCCATCTGTTTCAGGGGGTGTATCCGAAATACTATGGATGACCGGTGGCATCGCTGCAAGAATCGTAACTTGATACTCCTTCATCAGACGGAAGTATTCATCCAGCTGGTACCGCTCCATAATAATCCAGGTCCCCCCTTCTTTTAGCACTGAAATACCCCAGCTGATCCCGACATGGCCCATGGGATAGATACCGAGGTAGATGTCTTCTTTAGTCAGATCAAGTGCTTCACGTTCTGCAGTGAGGGCGGCAGCCCATCCCCCATGCGTAAGCATTGCCCCTTTTGGCTTTCCGGTTGTTCCTGATGTGTATTGTATCTGGCAGATATCATCCGGGTTGCATGGATGCGGGTGCATGAGGGGAGGAGAAGAGATCAGGGATCTCCAGGACTCTGAATCATTGCCGGTAATAATAAGCCGGGTCCGGATACGCTTTTGTGCAACCGCTTCTGCTGTGCTTCTTCCCTTTTCATCTGTGATTATTACCTGAGCACCTGCATCCTCTGCGACATACACAAGTTCATCTTCACGGTACACGATGTTTGTCGGAACCACGATTGCTCCGATTCTCCAGAGTGCGAAATAGGCTATCAGGTATTCAGATGAACTGTCAAGATAAAGGATAACCCGGTCACCCGGATTTACTCCTGCCCTCATCAATCCTGTGCTGATACGGCATACTGCTTCATGGAGCGTGTGATAGGAGTAACAGGCTGAATGAGTCGGATGAATCAGGGCGATTTTTTCCGGGTTCTGGCTGGCACGAATATCGAGAAAGGAAGTGATATTGAACATATTAATGGTCAAACATTTGTTTTTTGATGCATATAGATGTCATGGCGGGTGTAATCTATCTTATTATTGAGTACTCCCAATATCATTGTACGACAATTTCAGTGGAGCAATGATGTATACCTGGTTTGAACAATCTCTCTTTGTTTTTCAATGGCTTTGTGTCATTCTTGTGCTTCACATCTCGCTTTGGTTTGTATTGAAACGATGGGTATGCGAATATGCATATCCCCTGTCATATCCCGTTTCACTTCTTCTTTTTGGTATCATCTCATGGTGGTTTGGTATTTTTCATCTCCCGATATGGATTTCCGCTTTTCCCTTCCTTCTCGCTCTTGGTTTTATAATTGGAACTGGTTCTGTCAGGTTTGATGAGATACGCAGAGAACTTGTATGGGATCTGATATTTCTTGGTTTTTTTTGTGCGATGCTGATAACCCGGATAAAAAGTTCTGCGATCTTTGCTCATGAGAGTTTTCTTGATATGGGTATCATCGCATCAGTCATGCGCAATCCTGTTGTGCCTCCGCTTGACCCTCACTTCTCAGGGGGGTATCTTGATCTCTATTACTATTTTTCCCACTGGATATTTGGGGCTCTTGGAATTACCACTCAGATCCCTTCGACTATCGTATATAATCTGATTCTTCCGACAGTGCTTGGACTTGCAGCAGTCTCATGTTATGCAATTGGCAGGTTGATATTTCCCCGTTTTCCATCCTTGTTACTTCTTATCCTGGTAATTCCCCGCCCTTCATTTTTTGCCGGTCTTTTATCCGGGGGTACTATTGGATTTATAGATATTCTTGAAAAAAGTGTGCAGATTATTCCTGGAACCGGCAACAATTATCCCTATTATGATCTTCTCTGGGGACTTCCTCACCCGCATATTAATGCCTTATTTATCCAGGTGCTTCTCATCTTCCTGATCCTTCTCATCTTCCTGAAATGGGATGAACTCGGTTTTACCGGCCGTCGGGTCATTCTGGTGTTAATGGGCCTGACAGCAGGTTTTTTGTTTCTTGTAAACAGCTGGGATGCATTTTTCTTCTATCCTCTTCTTTTGGTTATAACTATTATCCTTTTATTTCGTATTGTTTCTCCATCTTCTGGCTCTTCTGGTTTTTGTCATATTTACGATCCAAATTTCCAGAGTATTCTTCTGATGGGTATTGCTGCATCAGTAATTATAATCCCATATGCAGTTCAGATGCATACCCGGGCATTATCCGGAATCGGGGTTGTACAGGCTTCTTCAGATCTTATTCCCTTTCTTCTTGTCCACGGATGGTATCTCATCATCTTTTATCTGTATCTTCTTGGAGATATCAGGAAAAAGCCTTATTTTCTATGTTTAGGTCTTGTTCCTGCAATCTTCGGGTACTTCGGAGTAGCAGTAATGCTCATCCCCTTTGTGTATCTGGTTCTGAAAAAGGATCACAATATCTATGATTATCTTGCAGGATATTCGATTTTTATTATCATCTTCACCGAACTATTTTACCTGCAGGAGATGGTAGATCCATTATCCCGGTATAACACCGTTTTTAAGTTCGGTGCTGCTGCCTGGCCGGTAATATGGGTATCTGCTTTTGGTATGGTATCATTTGCTGTTTCCGACAGGTTTTCTCATCTGGCCTCCCTAAGACAAAAGAGTATTGCAGGATTCGGGCTGTCTGTTTTTATCTGTCTGATGCTTATTCTGGCTCCCGTTGAACCTTATTTCCCGGTAATCACTCTCGATGGAGCGGAATATCTTGAGGTTTATCAGCCTGATGATTCTCAGATTATTGAAATCCTGAATGCTGATAATACCGCAACCGGCATCGTTGAGGCTGCCGGGGATTATGACTATCATGCACGTATTGCTTCTTTTACCGGAATACCCGCGATTATTGGCTGGCCTTCGGTGCAGATGCAGTGGGGCAGGAACGAGGAAGAAATATCCCGGAGGGTAAGCGATGTTGAAAGAGTATATCGCGATCCATCTGTAACCCGTGAGGTTATGGACCGGTATACCAGTTCTCATCTGGTGGTCGGAAAGCTTGAACTCCTGAAGTACCAGAATATCAGTATTAATTCATATGGTCTTGAACCTCAATATATGGGTGATTCCAGTAAATTAATTCGAAAAATGAACGTGGTTAGATAATCGTATTCTGATGGATGATTTTGTGTATATACTCTCTGGTTTATGCAATACTTGTGATGGTGAATATGATGATACCTAATATTGATCAGTTAATAATGCTTTTCGGATGGCTGTTTTTAATTTTTCTCTTCCAGTTATCGATGTGGCCATTTCTCCGCTCACTGAGTGAGACTTATGCCCTTCCTCTCTCTTTCCCGGTTTCACTCCTGTTAATGACATTATTGTCGTGGTACCTCGCTTATTTACATCTCCCTGTTCATCTGGTTCTGGTCCCCGTAGTTCTTCTGATTGGGTATGCATTAGGGAAGAGAGTGATTGTATGGGGTGATATCCGGGGTGGATACACCTGGTACCTCATGTTTTTCGGGGTATTTGTCCTTGCATTATTAGTAAAACTGTGGTTTAACCCGGCTATTGATATATCATACGAGAAAGTGATGGATTCAATGATACTCTCGTCCATGATGTATAATCCCACAATCCCTCCAATGGACGCCTGGTTTGCGGGTGAGACACTATCCTGGTATTATTATCTGGGAGCATGGATGTTTGCTGTGCCTGGAATAATACTCTCCATCCCGGCATCTGTTGTCTATAATCTGGTTATCCCTACCGTTTTTGCAGTTTCTGCAGTTATGATCTACTCCTCATCAACGCTGCTCTTAAAAAGATTCAGATTTCTCCCACTCCTTCTTCTTGTCATTTCTTATCCTGGGTTTTTCAATCTGATTCCGGTAGTTCTCTCTGAAAATGTTCCATTCAGGTTCATTCTTGATGGGACTACCCGTCTTCTTCCTGGAGCGGTTACTGAAAATCCGCTCTCCGCCTTATTAATTGGAAGCCCACGACCATATGCCATTGCCCTGATGATACAATGTGTCATCATTTTTCTTGTCATATTCACCTCTTACAAGTGGCAGGATATTGATACGAAGGCCAGGAGTGGTATTGCGATAATCCTTGGGCTAAGTCTGGGGACCCTTATCCCTCTGCATACCTGGGATATCCTCATCTATCTCCCACTTGTAATCGCAGTCGGACTCCTTGTCTCTTTCCGCATTTTTCAAACCGGAGATTTTCTAAAAGATTCGAACGTTTCTTCCCTGTACCCTGTCTGTGTGGCCTGGTTGTCAGGCCTTCATGCATTTTTGTCTCATCCACGTTCTTTGTATCAGAATGGACCGGCGTCATCGGTATTATTTTTAGGGATAATTGCTCCTGTATTGGCTATTCTGTTTTATATCCCGTTTTTCTTTGACCTTGAAAATAAACGCATGCAGGGAATATCCCTGTCACTTGTTGCATCCGAACCAGTATCCTTTATTCTTGTTCACGGGTTTTTCCTTCTCATATTGCTGGTATATTTGAGGAGAGATATCTTTCAGCGCCCGTTATTTTTGATATTTCCTCTGCTCATCGCTGTGAGCGGGTTTATTTCTGCAGCACTGATTTTTCTTCCTGTGATATATCTGCTAATCCGGAGATTTTCTCGCATTGAAGAAGTTCTGGCACTTTTTGGATTGATGTGTATTCTTTTTTGTGAAGGATTTGCGATGGTTCAAAATGGCATGCCTGATCGGGCAAATACTACGTACAAATTCTATTTTGCTGCATGGATTTTACTGGGAGTGTCTACGTTTAGCCTTCTGGGTGAAATGCTTGGAACATGTCATTACATCACCTCTGAACGCCGTTATACCCTTGTCTCGATTATACTCATTGTGGCTGCTCTTACCTTTCCGGGTATTCTCCTTTCAAGCGGTCCGATATGGTCTCCAAACCTTGATGGAACTGCTTTTGTCAGTGAATATGTTGGCGATGAGGAAGCACATGCACTTAAATTTCTCAAGGCACTAAAACCTGGTGAAATCCTGATTGAAGGGGTAGTGCCCATGGATTTTGATCAGGATGAGCCTGCGAAATATTTTTCCCGAATATCCTCATATACCGGGATTCCTTCGGTAATGGGAAGTTTCACACGGGAGAATGTATATCGGGGAAATGAAGTAACTCGTGAACGTGGTGAGGACTCTGTCCGGGTATATATCCAACCTGATGTGGCGGCAGAGATAATGGCAAAATATAATGCTACCCTCTTGTATGTTGGAACTCCGGAAATAATGATATATCAGATGCAGGATCCGGGAGTTTATGCCCAATATGGATTTACTCCGGTATATCATGAAAATTCGACGGTAATCTGGCGACCTCCCTACCGCCAGACCTGAAAAAAGGCATCGCTTGATACTCTCATCCAGGGAGACCCTTGGATACTGGTATTATTTGGTACTAAAAAATTACTGGTATTCCGGGGGCTGAACTTCTTTTGGAAGTCCTCCCTTGAAATGGAGATTAATCTTCTGATATGCAGCTCTCAGATTGTCATTCATCGTTGGGTGAACTTTTGCAAGGGCTTTTTCAAAATGCTGGCGTGATACCTGTTTCACTCCATCCCGCATCGCAAATATCCCGGCTTCCCGACATAGTCCTTCAATATCTGCACCAACATACCCCTGTGTCCGTCCGGCAATATCTGAGAATATTTCATCAGCCGGCGTGTCAACAACGGTGATCTCAAGTTTTGTCCAGAGTTCCATGAGCAGACGCCGGCGGGTCTGTTGGTTGAGTGCGCCCTCTCCTGACCCGGACTGTCGTAACTGTTCAGCCATTTCATCAGATAGATATCTCTTTCCCTTTGCCAGATGGGTTGCAAGATGTTCGATATCTTCTTCGGTGTAGGTCTCGGTCAGGGTTATCAGATCTTGCGTTGCTGATCCTTCTATAGGCATCATCCTGGTATGAATCCGCATCACTTCTACCCGGTCATGTTGTTCAGGCTCACCAATATAGATAAGGCGATCAAACCTCCCGCTTCGGAGCAGAGCCGGATCAATAATGTCAGGCCGGTTGGTTGCACCCATAACAACAACATCACGAAGATCCTGCAGTCCGTCCATCTCAGTTAAGAACTGATTGAGAACACTTTCCATGGTATGGCTATCACCCGCCGTTCCCCGGGCCGGTGTCAGTGCATCAAGTTCATCAAAGAATATGATAGATGGTGCAACCTGCCGGGCTTTTTTAAAGATTTCCCTGACTGCCCGTTCTGATTCTCCTACCCATTTTGAAAGGAGCTGAGGGCCCCGGACTGCGATAAAATTCGCTCCTGACTCGTTTGCCACTGCCTTTGCCAGAAGGGTTTTACCCGTCCCCGGAGGTCCGTACAGAAGGACTCCACGCGGAGCATGGATACCAAGTTCATCGAATTGTTCACGCCTGATGAGTGGATACTCAACTGCTTCACGTATCTCCTCAATGGCTCCGGAAAGTCCCCCCACATCTTTCCACTGGAGATGAGATACTTCAAGCATTACCTCCCGCATTCCTGACGGGGTGATCTCTCTCAGTGCCTGCCTGAAGTCCTTACCTGTCACCACCATGGTATTCAGGATCTCTTCGGGAATTTCTTCATCATCTAAGTTGATCTGAGGGAGATAACGCCTGAGTGCACGAATTGCAGCTTCTCTGGCAAGTGCAGCAAGGTCAGCCCCGGTATACCCGTGGGTACGAGCTGAGAGTTCATCCAGATCAACATTTTCAGCAAGAGGCATTCCGCGAGTATGAATCATCAGAATCTCGCTGCGATCAATCTCGATAGGAACCCCTATCTCAATCTCACGGTCAAACCTTCCTGGTCTGCGCAGTGCGGGATCTATTGCATCAAGGCGGTTTGTCGCTCCGATTACTACGACCTGCCCACGTTCTTCAAGACCATCCATCATCGTAAGCAGCTGGGCAACCACCCTGCGCTCGACTTCACCGGTAACTTCCTCACGTTTGGGGGTTATGGAGTCGAGTTCATCAATAAAGATGATAGCCGGAGCATTCTCTTCAGCCTCATCAAAGACCTCACGAAGTCGCTGCTCACTTTCACCATAATATTTTGATATGACTTCCGGTCCTGCGATCGGGATGAAATGAGCTCCTGATTCGTTTGCTACAGCCTTTGCGATGAGGGTTTTTCCTGTCCCCGGAGGCCCGAAAAGCAGCACTCCCTTTGGTGGTTCTATTCCGAGCCGGTGAAAGAGTTCAGGGTGGCGCATCGGGAGTTCAATTGTCTCACGAAGTCGTTGTAGTTCTTCCCTGAGCCCACCGATATCCTCGTAGGTGATCTGGCTGATCCCTTCAAATCCACTCACCGGCTTTTCAGAAAGGATTATTTCTGTCTTCTGGGAGATAATGACTGCTTCCCTGGGTTCAATCTCGATTACTTTATATGAGACTACCTGCGGCTGAATAAAGGGCATTCCGATTGGGACCGGTACTGAATCACCTAGTGCAACAGGGAAGTCAATGAGATTATGATGAATGGTTCTCGGGTCTGCAGGGGGGATATTTTTGGGGAGATCTTCAGGTGGGGCTAATACTACAAAGGCAGCATGAATGACCTCTTCAACACGTGAGATCTTTACGGTGTCGCCAATTGAGACTCCTGCGTTTACCCGTGTAAAATTATCGATACGGATCTTCTGCTGATTCCAGTCATTTAACTGGGCACGCCATACTTTTGCAACCGTCGGGGATTTTCCAAAAATATGGATGATATCTCCTGGTGACAGTTTTAGTTGAAGCATCGTCTCCGGGTCTATGCGGGCCTTTCCACCGCCCTGGTCCCCGGGATAGGCACTGTCGACCTTGAGTTGTGATTCTGTCATTACCTAACAATCATATATCCGGGGATTTATAAGTATAGCAAATCATGAGGATCCTTGCGATCGACCCCTTCCACGGTGCTGCCGGAGATATGTTTCTCGGGGCACTTATCAGTCTTGGAGCAGACCAGGATTCAGTCATCCGTGTTATGGCATCGGTCGTGGCAATGCCAACGATTGAGATGGTATCCCGGGCCGGTATCCAGGCTGTCAAGGTTCATACTCATGCCGGCCCAGCTACCCGGACCCTTGAAGAGGTGCTGGCACGTGTAAGGGGTGTTACAGCACCACCTGAAGTTATTGCCAGGGCTGAGTCGGTATTTCGCAGGATAGCAGCAGCAGAGCATGAGGTCCATGGAAGAATGGATCATTTTCATGAAGTCGGTGCTGATGATGCGATCGCAGATGTTCTTGGGTCATGTATGGCTATGTATTCTCTCTCTCCTGATCGGATTGAAGTCCTTCCGGTTGTAACCGGCACGGGAACCCTGTCGATGGCACACGGAACATATCCTGTCCCTGCCCCGGCAACAACAGATATTCTCAGAGGAAGCAACCTTGTCGCGATGATTGGAGGAGGTGAAGGTGAGCTCTTAACCCCCACTGGTGCTGCCCTTCTTGCAGAGTTCTGTTCTCAGCCGGTGACTACCGTCTCTGCCGGTTCCATTAACAGAATCGGGTATGGTGCCGGTGACCGGAATGATCCCCATGTGCCAAATGTTTTGCGAATGCTTCTTCTTACTACTCATGAGGAAACACCCAAAGATCTGGTGGATGTCCTTGAGACAAATGTAGATGATGTTTCAGGAGAACTTATTGGATTTCTCCTGACACGGCTTATGGAATCAGGTGCCCGTGATGCCTGCTCTCTTCCGGTTCTTATGAAGAAAGGCCGGCCTGGACATCTGGTCAGGGTCATCTGCAGACCGGCAGACTCACCTGCACTTGCTGCAATCATGGCTGAAGAACTGGGATCACTTGGTATCAGATGTATCCCTTCAGTGCACCGGTTTGTCGCAGACAGAAAGATTGAGAATGTTACGGTGCAGGTTCATGGGGTAATGGGGACGTTCCCGGTAAAGTTCGGGATGATGAACAGGCGATGTTATACGCTCAAGGCTGAATATGAATCGGTCTGCACATTTGCCCGGGCAAACAGTCTGACGATCAGACAGGTAATGAGGGAGGTTGAGGAGGCAGCATGGAAATTAGTCACGCAAAAGCAGGATTACCTGCAATAAACAGACACAATGAGCCAAGTGGATTTCTCCCTCTTGATGAACTGATAGGGGGGGGCTATCCAAAGAAGATGATATCCCAGATTTATGGTGAGCCAGGTAGTGGAAAGTCCACATTCTGTCTCACTGCAGCAGTCTCTGTGTTATCAGCCGGACGATCTGTCATTTATATTGATACTGAGAGTTTCTCTGTTGACCGGTTTTCTCAGATTGCCGGAGAACAGGCTGAGGCGCTCTCTGAGAGACTGTACCTCTATGAGGCATCAGATTTTGATCAACAGGCATCGATGATACAGGACGCTGCACATATTTTGACCAGTAAAAAACCAGGTCTGATCGTGGTAGACTCGGCAACCGGGCTGTACCGGACAGAACTGGAACATGGCCAGGATTCTTTGCAGCGGCTCTCACGTCAGATGGTGGTGCTATTGGGATATGCAAAGAGATATGATCTCCCGGTTCTCATCACAAATCAAGTGTACATGGATCCTGGTAAAAGTGATTATGCACCCCTTGGTGGAACCAGTCTTTTTCATCTGTCAAAGATAATTCTCCGGATAGAGCGGCTTAATAGTGCCCGGAAAATCAGGATTGTCAAGCATCACGCACGCCCTGAAGGTGGTTTCATAGAATTTGTAATGGTCCAGAATGGTCTCTCTTCCCCCGGTAATACTGCAGTAGGTGAAGGACAAGAGCCTCGGTAAGCCACAACATTTATGTAGTTATGGTAATGATCTGTTCTTGGTGTATCTATCAGGAGGAGTATAGCAACGTCAATTCATCACTTTTTCCCTGAATTTCAGAATTTTCTGCTGGTAATTCTCATAATTCTCTCTGCATCCTGTGTAGTTGTATGCGGTGATCTGCAGGTTTTCCCCCCTCCGCAGGGTCTGTATTCGGGCGATTATATATACATCACTGAACCGGGAAAATACACTCTTGAACACCCGGTTTCACATACCTATCCGGTAGGAATTATTATTGCTGCTTCTTCGGTGGTTCTGGATGGACAGGGAAACCGGATTTCTCCTGCATCATCCGGATCATCAGACACGGTTGGTATCTGGGTGCGTCTTACTGATATCTCGGGAAAATCAATCACCGGGGTGAGTATTAAAAACGTGACTATTGATCGGGAGAGTTCTGGAATATATATAGAGGGGGCAGACTCTTCTGATACTCCCTGGGGAGTAGATCTCTCAGATAATATGGCGGACACATCAGCTGTTGCTTCAGCTCGTTCTCTTATGATTTCTGATACTGAAATTTCGTTGTGCAAAAACGGGATCATAGTCCATGATCATCCTGATGCCATCCTGTCCGGTTTAAGTCTCCAGGGAAGTTCTGGTTCGGGTATTATTGCAAAAGATAGTCAAGTCCGATTATCCCGATCATCTCTTATTGAAAATCAGGAGTATGGAATTGAGATCCAGGGGGGTACACAGAGTGAGATCTCATCTGTTACGATCAGAGGAAATGAAAAGGCAGGTGTCAGCCTTGATTCGGTATCAGATATCAGGATATATGATAACATTTTTGACAATCCGGTAAATATTATCGCTCATGGAAGTGATGCTATTTCTCTATCAGTCCCCAGAGAAGTGAGAGATAATATTATCGGCGGACCTGTTGTCGGGGGGAACTACTGGGCCGGTGGTGGTGGATTTGCTCCTGTTTCAGATGCTCTTGCTGATGATGATCAGGATGGTATCGGCGATATTGCTTATGATGCCGGGATTGGGGTTTTAGATCTCCTTCCGTTAGTCCGGCGAACTTCGTTATCGGATGCAGAAACTTCAGAAACCTTAGAAACTATTCAGACTCCGTTACTGACACCTGCTCCAGTCGCAACTCCCCTCTCGTTTATCTCCGGAATCCATGCCATAATTGTTGGTGATACTATCCCTGCGGAGATGGATCCCGGGAAGGTATATCCTGTATCACTGGATCTGCTTAATGATGGATCAGATGACTGGATATCCCAGTACCAGGTAGGCATTATTGCACTGGACGAAGCTGCAGAATTCGGGCCTGCCTGGATACCAGCACCGGTAATGGGTCCGATCCGCTCCGGACAAACACTTGCAATACCTGTTTCGCTTAAATCTCCATCAAAATCAGGAACCTATACACTCAGGTTTCAAGCCGCACGTGTTGGATCAGGGGTTGAGGTTATCTATGGGAGGGCATACGCAAAGACCGTGACCGTTCGATAGCGAAAAAAAGTTTTAACTCATTTTTGGGGAGTTACTCCCCTTTTTATTGTTTATATGAGATGGTATTACCAGGCGTCATCCATTTCCCGCTTTGCGATGAGTTGTTCTGCTTCATCGTCGAGGCCGAGTTTTCGCAGGCATTCGATTTTTGCCTCATAGACTTCAGCATGGTTGGGTTCGATCTTGATCACCCGGTCGTAACACTTCAGGGCTTCCTTGCATGCATCTCTCTTTCCAAGTGAATTTCCAAGTTCAAACCAGCTGTCTGCATCTTCTGGATCCTGCTTTAGAATCTGTTTGAAACATATGATTGAATCCTCATGATTCCCCATTTTCTGCAGACTGATTCCTTTATTATAGAGGGCGTTGATGTCCCCGGGGGACAGTTCCAATATACGGTCAAAGCACAAAACCGCTTCTGCATGTTTTTCCAGTTCTGCGAGTGCAGATCCCTTATTACTTAACGCATGGACATTTTTTGGATCAATCTCGATAACCATGTTAAAGCAGGGGATGGCTTTACTATAGCGGCCCATGAAGAAGTAATTGACACCCATGTAGAGCCAGTATCGTGGATCCTGATCATTAATCCTGAGTGCCTGTTCAAATGCCTCAACTGCTTCCTGGTACCTGATGAGGTTCATCATTGCAAGACCTTTCTGAAAGTAGGTTTCTTCATCTACCGGGTCAAGGTCTATCGCTTTATTATAACAACTGATGGCATCCTCGAACTTTTGCATGATGCCCTGTTTGTTCCCCTCCTCCTTCCAGCGTTTGGCTTCCAGTATACTCATGTCTCCGCCCATTATTGTCCCCTGATTCCCTGCGTCAGATAGAGATGATTGCCTAGAATACGCATTAAAGATATCCATTCGATCAACTCTGCGATGATAAACTCATAACCGGCCGGGTTAAACTGTACCGCATGTATGGGATCTCTCATGGTCAAGATGGTAGCAGTATATCTGACCTGAACGATCGGGACCGTAAGGAGTTTTTACTCGTGTTGATTGCGTTACTCCCGCTTCAGGTAATCTACCCGACTCTCTCAAAAAGTCCTGCTGCACATCTGATGATGATCCTTTTTTTCTCTGTAATTCTTGTTGCCGGTCTGTGGATTATGCGGGGTTCACGCCAGAGATTTCTGCTGACAGCAATTCTCACCCTTGTCTCACTAGAGCTAATGTGGATTTCATTATGGCCGGCTGCTGCTTCTCTTCTTATCCTTGGTGAGTTCTGCCTTCTCCTCGTTCTTATTATGCTAACCGGGCGAAACATCTCGATGTTTATCAGGACCTGCCTTTCTGTCCCTGATCTCCTTATGGCCGGAGCATCTCTGCTTCTTCTCACTGGGACCGTTATTGGTCTCTCACTGAATCTGGTGGCTGCACTATCTCCTGATGCCGGTTCCTATGATCTTGCCTGGTCACTACGGGCAGGGATAGCGCTTCTGACAACAAATGGCAATATGATAGATATTCCCGGTTCGAATATGCCACTATCCGGGGTGATCAGCATACTTGGCATGATCGGAGGGGTTCTCCTGATCTGTCTGATTATCGGAAAAATAGGTGTGAGTATCTTTACATGTAAAGATGTGGATTCTGATTAAAGAATGAGCATCCCGGTAAAGACTACATCTGCTGGTCCTTTCATTTTTGCCCCTTCGGTCAGGGTTATGGTGAGCGGACCTCCCTCTGTCTCAACCTCGACAACCGGGCCGGTCTTTCCCAGATGGTGAGAAACAGCTGCAGAAGCAGTCGCTCCGGTCCCACATGAAAGGGTTTCCCATTCAACTCCCCGTTCAAATGTTCTGATTTTGATATTATTTTTATCTGATACCTGTACGAAGTTTACATTTGCACCGTTTGGAAAGAACTGATTGTTTCTGATTGCAGGTGCGATAGCACAGATGTCAAGAGTATCAAGATCATTTACAAATAACACCGCATGAGGCACACCGGTATTTACTGCATATACTTCATATCCGTTAATAATCTCATGGAAGTCACCAGATCCCTTTGCAGGAATAGATGGTGCATCAAATTGCGGGCTGATCATAGTGACTTCTGCAAGGAAATCTCCGTCTTCATCATATCCGCAAACAACTTCAATGTCTCCGGCTAATGTTCTGACGATGGACCGGGCTGATACATACTCCATATCAAAGGCATATCTTGCAAGGCAGCGAATCCCGTTTCCGCACATTTCAGCTTCACTTTCATCAGGTTGAAAGAGGCGCATACCGGGATTTCCTTCCTGAGTCCTGCCAAGGAACAGCACTCCGTCTCCCCCGATACCCATCCGGCGGTCACAGTATACCGCTGCAAACTCTCCTTTCATTTCGTCAGGGACTTTTACGCCGTCCCATTCATCAATCAGAATAAAGTCGTTGCCGTTTCCGTGTAGTTTGACAAAAGGCAGATCCATATGAACTCCTGTACTCTTAGATCTTCCCCCACGTTTCAAGTGCCCGATTCAGCTCCCGGTGGTCCTGTGCATAGACTGCAAGAGGAATCTCTGCCATTGCTGCATCCACTGCCTGGCGCATAGCCATTGCCCCGGCACGTGTTCCGTCAGGATGTCCGTGGATACCTCCGCCTGCCTGAAGGATGATATCAGTACCAAGGGTGGTGATCTCGGTTTCGACTCCTCCAGGGTGAAGACCTCCGCTTGCAACCGGAAAAACAGTATTGATACCATGCCAGGGATGCGTAAGTGTCCGGTTATCTCCAATGAGTTCCTGCATATCATGATCCATCTTCCCTGACACTGTTCCGGTATGGAGCTGATCTCCCCCAACCATTCTCACCAGGCGACAATAAGGGCGCATCGCGATTCCATGGTGAGGATTTCTGGTTATTGCCGCATGCATGGTCCGGTGGATATGAAGTGGGAGGTTAATTGATGAATCTTCTGCGATGACTCTGACCGCATCAAGCCCGCAGACGATCACATCGATCATGAGCATGTTAGCTCCCATCTCTTTGGCCTGTTTTGCCCGCTCAAGAATTTTGTCACCTGCAGTTGAGATGTTTACTGCGTATAGTACTGTTCTGCCTGTCTCATCTTTTACCCGGTTAAGCTGCTCCATAACCAGAGGGAGCCTTTTTGCAATCGGGCAGAAGGTCTGATCTGTCAGCGTTTCATCATCCTTGATAAGGTCAACACCACCGATTGCTGCTTCATAAGCAACAGCTGCAGTATCCTCTGGTGTCAGGCCGACCTTTGGCTTGATGATAGTGCCCACATGGGGTCTATCATCAGTTCCCACAATTTTTCTAACACCATCAATTCCAAACTTCGGGCCGGAAAACGGAATAACCGATTTAGGAAAGTCCACATCAAGCAGCCTGACTCCTGCTATTCGCGAAAGGCCGAACAAATTCCCGGCAATTACTGAGAAATACTGGGGGATGTTTCCTATTTCAAATATTTCGGCAGGGTACCTGACAGATACCTGGTACCCGTCACCCGAAGGAGTAAGATTCTCTATCTGTCCGTCCAGATAATGAATATACTCTTCTCTGGTTGATATGCCGGTCCAGGTACCGGTTGTCTGTTCTTCAGCAATAGCGTTTGCTGCCCATTCGGCAGTAATGCCTTCTTTTGGGCGGAAGTAATACGTTGCAATTACGTCTGTCATATTATCTATTCCTCCTCACAATAAGGATAATCTGTACAAAGATCGTCCATACTCCATTGCAGATGCTCCTTTATGATGGTGTATGCCATCTCAGGTGGGATTACTCCCTGTTCGGTAATAATCAGATCAACATATTCCGCCGGTGTAACGTCAAAGGTAGGGTTTCTCACTGTTACATAAGGGAGGGATTTGCTGATTTCATCGGCAAGTACCTCTCCAGGCGGGCGCTCTTCAATAAGTATCCTCTCGCCCAGGATGGTCCGTGGTGCGAATTTATAGGTCTCGGCAGCAACGAGGAAACTCACCCGTGCTTCTTTTGCTGCAAGGGCAATCTGGGCAGTCCCTATCTTATTAATTACGGATCCATTGACTGTTATGGCATCAGCACCGGTAATGCAGATATCTACCTCTTTCATGTAGGTTCTGGCTGCTGAATCAACGATGAAATTCGTTTTGATTCCTGCATCAGATAACGTCTTTATGGTAATATGCCCCTGGTTTCGTGGTCTTACTTCAGTTGCATATACTTCGATGTCCATCCCCTGCCGGTGAGCAGTAAGGATGCAGTTTAGTGCTGCTTCTGAGTTGCAATGGGTCATTACAACGTCTCCATCACGAATATGCCGGGCTCCAATATCCCCGATTCGTGTGACTGCATATTCAGAGAGGGTAATAAAGTCCCTTGCCCGTTTCTCAAGTCCTGCTTTTGCCTCCGGTAATGATGCTGCAGATTTCAGTTGTCGTGAGATGATATTGACTGCATTTGGAAGAGATACAGCAGTAGGTCGTGCAGAAGCGATGAGGTCTGCGGCCCGCATCATCTCCTTTTGGTATGATTGCAGATCAGGCAGAGAAGAACTGACAGAGTGATCCAGCAGTGCCTGAGCTGCTGCCCTTGCGATTCTTCCGGCTCCCCGGATCTCCATGCTCACAATCTGCTCTGCAACCTCCTCAAGAGTCATATTGTATTGGTATGTTGTGCTACCGCAAAGAAGCAGTGCTCCTGAAGACTGATGAATTTTCTCAAGATGTAAAGGATCGGTATTATGCATCCGGGCGCTGATCTCTCTATCACGTATGTCCACCGCAGTTGTCTTTGATAGTGCCGGGACACTCCTGCATACCTATCGGATGGCAAAGAATGTGATGTCAGGAGAATTATTTCCTGATATTGAAACAACAATGCTTACATTCGCAGAGCCAGAGCGCGTTCTTTGCGTCCTTCATGTCCATTCACGGGGTCTTATTGCAGCACCGGCTGATCAGCTGTTGTCAGATTTTCTGAATGAATTTCAGGTGGGGTTTGGGATTTCCTGCACCCGGAGGGTAGTAGAAGCTGAAGAAATCGGACATATTCTGTATACTGATACTCATGCCCGGATGGGGGATATGCAGGAATGTATGCGTACAATCTGGTCGAAGATCCAGCAGGAGGAAATTGTAGCGCTCAACAGCGGGGTAATCATCCACACTGGTCATGGTAGAATTGAGTTTACGGTAACTGCAGGGGGAACCCCGTTTCCCGGAGCAAGAGATACCATTCGTGAGCTTCACCGGCTTGGGGTTGCTACCTTCATTGCCTCTGGCGATCGTGAACCCAAATTAGAACGAATGGCTGATTATCTTGGAATTCCCCGCGACCGTGTTTTCGGGGTGGCTACCCCTACGGTAAAAGAGCGGATTGTCAGGGATTTGAAAGATACCTTTTCCCGGGTGGTCATGGTTGGCGACTCGATTAACGATCTCCTGGCCATGAGATCAGCTGATATTGCTGTTCTGACCGATCAGCAGTGTTCTCATAAGCATGAAGAACTGATTGCCGCAGTAGACTTTCGGATAACGGATGTCAGAGAGGTTCTGGATATTATCCGCCCTCTTATATCCTGATTTAGTCTTATTTGCGGCCACTGATCATTTCTACCAATATATGCCTCTGCGAAACACATAAAATAAAACGTAATTACTCCCTGGAACATACCAGTACACCAAACCGATGAGTGCATCATGAGACCGCTGATTACGATTGAGAATCTCTTAATGAAATTTGATGGAAAGACTGTTCTCAATGATATATCGTTCACCTTAAACGAGGGAGAAATTCTTGGTATCATTGGCCGGAGCGGAGCTGGCAAGACCGTTTTGATGCATCTCCTTCGGGGTGTTGATCAGCCACCTACCAGCGGGAAGGTTATCTACCATATTTCCGCCTGCGGGAAGTGCGATTATGTTTCTGAAGGGAGCCAGGCCAAAAATGCCTGCCCGCAATGTGGTGATATCCTTCAGTATCTGGAAGTTGATTTCTGGAATCCGGAGAATGAATCACTTAAACGGCGCATTATGCATCGGAATGCGATTATGTTTCAGCGCACGTTCGCACTCTATGGCAATGACCGGGTGATTGACAATGTCATTCGTGCGCTCGATGATGTGAATTTTCCATCCCACAAAGCGGTAGCCCGTGCTGCCGATCTGATTGACCAGGTCAGGCTCTCCCATCGTATGATGCATATCTCCCGCGATCTCTCCGGTGGTGAGAAACAACGCGTTGTTCTTGCTCGTCAGCTTGCAAAAGAGCCTTTCTGCCTTTTTGCAGATGAACCAACCGGAACGCTTGACGGAAAGACTGCAGGAATTGTTCACCAGACTCTGAAGGATGCTGCTTTGATGACAGGTATGGCAATGGTTGTCACCTCACATTTCTCTCAGATTCTTGAGGAGATTGTTCATCGGGCGATATTTCTACAGGATGGAATGATTAAGGCAATCGGGCCCCCTCACGAAGTTACTGCTGTTTTCATGGAAGGGTTTGTCGATGATGAGGTCTTTAACATTGTTGAAACGGGTGGTGAGATCCTCAAGGCAAGAGATCTTACCAAACGGTATGTCTCTCTTGACCGGGGTCTGATAAAAGCGGTTGAAATGGTGGATTTCTCAGTACATAAAAAGGAGATATTTGGGATAATCGGGACATCCGGTGCAGGAAAGACCACCCTTTCAAAGATGATCGCCGGCATCATAGAACCTACCAGTGGTGACCTCCTCTCTCTTGTCGGGGAAGAGTGGATTGATATGACAAAACCCGGGTTTGATTTCAGAGGCAGAGCGAAGCAGTATATCGGTCTCCTTCACCAGGAGTATGATCTCTTTCCTCACCGGACGATCCTTGACAATCTCACCGATGCAATCGGTCTTGAATTCCCAAAAGAACTGGCGATGAGAAAAGCCATCATCACCCTTAAGATGGCAGGGTTTACCACAGAGCAGAGCAGAGATATCCTTGAGCGTCTTCCTGGGACGTTATCTGAAGGAGAGAGGCACCGGGTCGCTCTTGCCCAGGTTCTTATCAGAGAACCGCATGTGGTTGTGCTTGATGAGCCTACCGGGACCATGGATCCGATTACGAAGGTCGATGTAAAACACTCGATTATGCATTCACGTGAAGAGAGTGAGGAGACCTTTATCATCGTTTCCCATGACCTGGATTTTGTCAGGGAAGTATGCGACCGCTGTGCCTTAATGCGGTTTGGAAAGATAGTGATGACTGGTCCGACAAGTGAAGTTCTCGCTGAAGTAACTGAGCAGGAGCGGGCGGTCATGTCACATGAATAATTTCACAGGGTAATCAAATGTCCAGAGTTCTTGTTGACGGGAGTCCGGCAGAGTTTTCTCCGGGCGCAACGATTGGCGATCTGATTCCAGATCATGATCCATCTATGTGCGTTGCGGTTATCCGGCCAGGTCTGGTCAGCCGTTCTGAAACCAGGCAGTTTCTTTTAAAGACAACAGCTGGAGAACTGGTGATTGAGACAACGCCTGCAGGGCACTCATTCGGGTGGTCTGATATTCCCTCTGATCTCTCCGTTCGGTGGCAGGACCGTGTTTCTGTCAGTTTTGGATCGTTTTCAGCCGGTTTTAGTCCTTCCCGAAGGCCATCCCGGTATGAGCGCGGTGATGTGATTTTAGGATGCGGGGGGTACGACCCTTCCCGGTCAGTGCTGGTCTTTGCACGCAGAACTCATTCAGCAGATCACGGTGCTTCTGAAGATGGGGGGCAGATCGGTGTTGTTATCGCCGGAAGGGGCGTAATTGATCGACTGAGTCCTGGTGACAAAATTCTGGGGATTGAGCCGGTTATCTCATTTTCTGAGTCGGTCGATGCGTTTACCACTACTGATCTGACCCTGCCGGTATCTGACGGGATGCAGATAATCAGCCATATCAGAATTGAGGTTCAGGGGGCAAATGGTTCTTCAGGATATTCAGCTGAGGCAGCAGAGAGTGTCGAACTCCTTCTCCTTGCCCTTCGGTCTGGAAAATTTTTATGTGATCAGCGGATGAGCACTCACATCAGATGCGATACACTTGCAGGAACTGCAGTTCCCAATGAAATAGGGGCTCCCCGGCGGGAAGGTGCGGTCATGATGCGGACTTCGGGCAAGAAACAGGGGTCTGTTTATATTTATACTGAAGATCTGCCTCGGAGTCTGGCTCATACCATGGTTGGTCAGGTGGTTCATGGGTTAGAACTCGCCCGGATTGCCCATGAAGGGGATATATTCAGGGTTACGGTGATACCTGAGAAATGCGATCTCGTGGGATTTGAACTGAGTGATGCCCTGGCTTATACTGCTATCAGGGATATATCTCTTACTTCTGATCGGGAAGGAGACGGGCGTATGATCATCTCGCAGGACCCTGCTGCAACTCTTGATGTCCTCTCTGCCAGAAAAGTAACGGTAAAGACAGTTCCCGATTCTCAGGTCATCGACATTGTTCTGGATGATGAGCATGCTCCGGAAACATGTAAGATTTTTCGTGATATTACCGGGCTTAAATTTCATATGATTGGACGTCTTCCACTTTTCTTTGCTTTTGATGATGTGTTTCTGTTTAATACAAAGATTCCTAAAACTACCAACATTAAACCGGAAAACACTCCTGATGATGAAGTTACTGCCGGAATTCTTGCGATGACAAATGAGTCCAGAAAAGGGGTAGGTATGGTCGGAATCAGGACCAGTGATAATAGTGAGTTCGGTCCGACCTCAGAACCATTCTCAGGGACAAACATCATTGGCAGCGTATTAGACCTGGAAAAGCTCGAGGCTCTTAAAGAAGGGGATATGGTGTATTTCAGGGAGGTTTCGGGATGAATGAAAAGATCCCTCCGCTTTATGCAGGAACCGTAACTAAATATGTGTTTGTTGAGTCATATAAGACAACTCCTGATGATATTGCAGTCCGGGCATATGAGGTTGCCCAACGGGTAATGATTAAAGAGACCTGTTTTGGGATGCAGATAACCGGCGAGGAATCTGATGTTGAAGCGGTGATTGCACATATCCGTGAGCTCGATCCTACTCACATTTTTGTAAAAGACCGGGGTTTTCCCCCAGGCGATCCACGCCGTTGCCGGGCCAATCTGGGCGGGGCAAGGCCTGGATATTTCGGCCATGAATTTGAGATGGGACTTATTCGGTGGATTTCTCGCGGACAATAACATTCCTGGGAACGGAACGGGTATGACCTGCTGCAACAAATATCGGTATCTCCGGATCAATATAGATAC